>Ga0194121_10000265_pt1 | contig 93366 bp, 82 predicted proteins | sample TA2MahCa50mmetaG_FD_148609 | JGI IMG/M metagenome (GOLD analysis project Ga0194121, IMG submission 148609) | Freshwater microbial communities from Lake Tanganyika, Tanzania - TA2015020 Mahale Deep Cast 50m | ecosystem: Environmental > Aquatic > Freshwater > Lake | place: Tanzania: Lake... | reverse complement strand
TTTCTGGGTTACTTCCAACTCTGCTGATTTTAAGGCCTTGTCACTCATATTGTGACCCTTCCTTTCTTTAATGTTTTGTTTTTGTGCTTTCAGTCCTCCGCAATCCTCTCACTTTCAAGGTGCTTTGAACTGCCGTATGGTATAGCAAAGACGATGCGATATGGCAAAAGCATACGGCAGCAATCGCTAAAGTGGACTATACTGCCACAAACCTGATTATAAAACCAATTTCGCGGATTCGTCGGGTTGCAGGATTTTAAAAAGTGCCAATCTGACTTCGATGGCATCGGAGCCACTCCGATGCCTCTATTTTTTATATGCGGACAAAAACTTATCTTTATATTTCTCAAACGTCGAGTCGAGTATTCCTTGCCGCATACCGTCGACGAGCTTTACAATGAAACGGAGATTGTGGATGGTTGCTAGTGTGCTCGCCAGAATTTCTTCGGAGCGAAACAGGTGTGCAAGGTAGGCTTTGGTAAAACCGTTTTTGCAGGTGTAGCAGTCGCATTCGTCTTCTATCGCAGAAAAATCAATCTTATAGCGGGCATTTTCAATGTTGATGCGCCCGTGCTTGGTGTAGAGCGCGCCCGTACGCGCCTCACGCATCGGCGCGACGCAGTCAAACAGGTCGCATCCGTTTTCTACCGCCTCAAAGAGATCCAACGGGTCACCGATGCCGAGCAGGTGGCGGGGTTTTTCTTCGGGTAAAATCTCACTCACCCAGCGAACCGCAGTTCCCATATCCGCTTTGTCAAACGAGCCACCGATACCGAAGCCGTCAAAATCCATTGCCGCTATCGTTCGCGCGCTTTCCTTTCGCAAATCCTCATGGCGCCCCCCTTGCACAACTCCAAAAAGCACCTGTTCCCCGCCAAGCTTTTTGTGTTGAGCCAACGAACGTTTGGCCCATCGATGGGTACGGTCCATTGCCTCCTTCTGGTACTCTTCTGAGGCCTCCGGCGATGTACATTCGTCAAAAGCAAATATAATGTCAGCGCCGATGACGTGTTGAATCTCGATGCTTCGCTCCGGCGTGAAGCGGTGCACACTGCCGTCCTTGTAGGAGCGAAAGGTGACGCCATTGTCGTCTATATGCGCGAGTGGGGTTCTCTGCCCCTCCACTGCACCGGACACTCGATGTCCGATAAATTTGTTTGCCTTTTTCCCGAACGCGGTCCCGAGCGAAAATACCTGAAAACCGCCTGAATCGGTCATTGTGGGCCCGCTCCAGCCCATAAATTTCCCAAGTCCGCCTGCCTCCCCCACTATTTTCTCCCCCGGCTCAAGATACAGGTGATACGTGTTCCCCAGCACGACTTCGGAGCCGGTCGCCGCAATCTGGTCCGGAGTGAGCGCTTTGACCGTCGCCTTGGTGCCGACCGCCACGAACGCGGGAGTGTGAATAACGCCATGTGGTGTGGTCAGCACGCCCGCTCTTCCCAGTGTTCCGCTAAGCCTGCTCTCTAGAGCAAATGACATTGGGTCAGTATACCCTCACGCCGACTTTTTTAGAAGTTGGTGTGAAGGTTCACTAACCTTGCGAAAGGTGTTGGCGGTGCGGCAGTTCATTTGATTAATTGAGAGTGCCACGCTAAGATAAGCGCTATGCAACCTAGAGATGAGAACGCCAAACCGATTGAACTTTCCTTTGGCAAACAGGAAGTGAATGAGCAGATACAGTCCCGCGTCGCCCGCATAGACCGTGAATTCCTGTCGGCGTTTCAGTTTATCACCGGCTTCCCCCGCTCGGTGACTTTTTTCGGTTCCTCACGCTTCACGGAAGAGAGCGAGCATTACATTCAGGCGCGCCGGCTTGCCGGAAGAATAGTAAAGGACCTTGGCTATACCATTCTTACGGGCGGAAGCGCTGGCATCATGGAGGCTGCCAACAGAGGAGCATTTGAGGCGGGAGGCGAATCGGTGGGGCTCAACATAAGATTACCGAAGGAGCAAGGCAGAAACAAATACACCACTGCGGCCATTGACTTCTCCTACTTTTTTGTCCGAAAGGTTGCTCTCTCCTTCGCGGCGGAAGCATATATCTTTTTCCCCGGCGGTTTCGGCACGCTTGATGAGTTTTTTGAAATTATTACGCTCGTTCAGACTCGCAAAATCAGGAAGGTCCCGATCTTTCTTGTCGGCAAAGATTACTGGGAGCCTCTGAACGTGTTTATAAGGGAGAACATTTACGAATTACATCGGGCAATCAGCCGTCACGATTTGGATTTATACACGATTACCGATGACGAAGATGAGATTATACAGGCAATACGCAGTGTTCCCATTAGCGACGGCACCAAAAGAAAAGGTGAAGGCCACAGGTTCTAGTTAAGCGCGAAAATCAGAAACAGTGCAAGGAACGCGAGCGCAAGCATCGTGTTTATGGTGATACCCACAAACGAGCCGATGAGTGCCCCTGTCGCGGCATGCACTGCTTGTTCCCCATTTCTCTTTCTGGATAATTCTCCGGCAAGCACGCCGATAAAAAGACCGGGAAAGACGCCGAGGGGAGGAAAAATGACGAACCCGATAAGACTTCCTGCAATTCCAAAAAGCAGGCTTCCCCATGCGGCGCCTCCGAACTTCGCTCCGAGAAGCCCCGCGCTCCAGTCAACCAGCGCCGAAAGAACGACAATTCCGGCGAGAATGCCGAGATTGTGCAGCGTGAAATAGGAGAAGCCTTCTATAACCCCAAATACCGCGGCGACCGCGAGCAAATACCAAAAAGCGGGAAGCATCGGAACGAACGTCATCGCAAGACCGGGAAGCATAAGGAAGCCGAACAAAATCACTAAAAACAGGTGCGTCATCAACCAATTCTATGCCCTTCTTTGCAGTTGTGCTAGGCTGGAATTATTCGTCCCGCTTGGAGGTCACGAACGCAACAGTCGAATGCCTGTCTTGGTATATCGTTATACACATAGTTAACATACAGGTAGCTTCGCGGACACACCGTTGTCCGCGTCCCACCTCTAACGGGATGAGAAAAATTCTTTACACCGTCAGTGGAAAGGTCATCAAAGGCGTCAGCTATGGGAGACGGCTTGGCTACCCCACTGCTAATTTGGACCGCCGTGAATATATGCGAAAAAAGATGGCGATTCCTTTCGGTATTTATGCCGGGCTCGCCAAAACGGGCGCAAAAACGTATAGCGCTGGTATCATCATTGGCCCGATTAACGTGAAAGGCCTCCCGAAAATTGAGGCGCATCTTCTCGACTTTTCCGCGGATATATACGGGAAAAGAGTTGAACTTTCTTTGCTTGAATATGTGCGTCCATTTGAAACCTTCAGCGATGAAGGCGTTCTGAAAAAACAGATAGCGCACGATATCAGGCGAATCCGCGCCTTCGTGTTTAGGGGGTAGTAGCGCTTGGCGGCGTATAGCCCGGAGAAACTGGAGAACGTGCCGGTGCAAAAAATTGCCCGAAAAAGAGAGCAACTACCGCGAGAACGACAAGCACAATAATCGTTTTGCGCATACAAAGAAGTTAGCTGGTAGTACGGTAAGTATATCTCTTTTATTTCATTTGGTTATACACATACCGTACTGCGTATCCACGCGCGGTACCTTGAACGGAAGCGGAATTGGATGTGCTATGCTTCAGATATGGTCCGCGCGCTTAAAGAAGTTCGCACTCCAGCGTCTTTCTCGGGTATAAGGGGCCGCACGTTTTTCTATGTATTTTGCGTGGGCTTTTTGGTTTTGTATGTCGGCACGTTCGGTGTCGCCTCCGACCTGCGGACTACCTACGCCTCGCTTCAGACGAGTCCTTGGCAGGATAGAAATGGCATTGCGCTTCCAGTTTCCGCAAATGAGAGAGGAAACTACGCGTCCCCTCCGGAAAACATTCCCCCCCTTTTCGAGACCCTGCTACTGCGGAAGGAGGACAGATTTTTTTATTATCACCTCGGTGTGAATCCGATAAGTATGATTCGCGGCTTACTCGGTGAGTTTCGCCTTACGAGCGGGGGCGGCTCAAGCACGATTACCCAACAACTGGTAAAAGTACTGTTGGGAAATGAATCGAAACGCACGTTCGTGAACAAGGTAAAGGAATCGGCATACGCGTTCGCGTTGGAGATGCATGCGTCAAAACGCGAAATACTCACCATGTATGAGGGTGCGGCGTACTTCGGCAAAAATAGGCAGGGTATGACGCAGGCGGCGCTGTATTTCTTTAACAAGAAGCCGTCGGAGTTAGTCGAGTCGGAAATGCTTCAGCTTATCGCGGCGCTCGGCAATCCCTCAACCCGTTTCCCCGGGAGCGTCCGCGGAAATGCGCTTTTGCCGATTATCGCCGAAGTGACGGAGAGCAATCTCCGATACGCGGCCTCTTTAATTCCGGCTTTGCAAACGGAAAGACTCCCTTCGAGAACGTCCTTTGAGCTGAAAACGCTTGGACTTTCGTGCGACCCCTGCGACCTCACTATTGATTCGGTTCTTACCGAAAAAGTCCGTGCCGCGCTCCGCTATCATATCGCTTCCGCTTCGGACGCAAACGTGCATAACGGAGCTGCCGTAGTGATTAAATTGCCCGAGAACGAGCTCCTGGCCATTGTGGGTTCTCCGAATCCAGCCGCTTTTTCAGAAGGGGCACACATTAATATGGCGGCAAAGCCCCGCCCAATCGGCTCCACAGGAAAGCCATTTATCTATCTGAATGCGTTTGTGAAAGGTGCCCGTCCGTATACGCTGGTTGATGACGAAGAATACAGCTACAGAATCGGAACGGGCTTTGCCTTTTATCCAAAGAATTTTGACGGGGAGTTTCGAGGAACGGTTACGCTACATAACGCGCTCTCAAACAGTCTCAATGTCCCCGCCGTTAAGACGCTTGAGTTTGTCGGCCTTTCATCTTTCTATGAATTTTTACGTGGTCCGCTCGGCTTCACCTCACTGCGTCCGCTTGAGAGGTACGAGCTCGGCATCGCGCTCGGCGCGCTTGAAATGGACTTGCTGACGCTTTCGCATTTCTTTACGATATTCCCGAATGAGGGAGTTTTTCGGCCTCTTACAGTACAGAGGCCGGAACCGGGACGTTTTGCCGCTCCGATGGAAATAGTGCGGGAAGAAGCGCGCGTTGCCCCGGAAGCATATGCGCAGTTGGTGACAAAAATATTGTCCGACCGCGAAATGGCCGTGGAGCAGTTTGGGCTCAGGAGCAATCTCACGCTCCCGTATAAGAATTACGCGCTCAAGACCGGCACGTCGGGAAATTATCACGACAGCTGGACCATCGGCTTTACGCCGGATTTTCTGGTCGGCGTATGGCTTGGCAACAGCGACAATACGCCCATGCGCGAACTCACGGGGCAAAACGGCGCCGGAGCGGTCTGGCAGGATGTGATGACGCTTATGTACGCGTCTCACTACAACCGGAACACGCCATTTAACTTTAACCATCTAAAGGAATATACCGACTCGGGAAGTATTGAATACGGCCTTGTAGGTGATGAATACGTGGCCGCTCGAAGCCTTTTGAGGAGCCAGTCTCTTATTCTTTCGCCGCACAACGGCGACACAGTTGAGCTTACCGCCAAAACGGTTATTCCGCTGGTCGCACGCGAAGCGGTTGATTGGCTTATTGACGGGAAATTCTTGGTTCACGCGAAGGAGACCGGTTTTTCACCGGCAAAGGAAGGGGAAATCAAAATTGAAGCGAAAAGCAAAACGCGCGGAGAGATACGGTACATTTCGTTCGTACACCCAGAGCCGTGACCACACGGCTATAGCCTATCAAGATGCAGGATACCCCTGCTCACGCTCGAGAGCGCCCGCCAGCAACGTGTTGGCAGAAGGTGACGGGTTATTCTTCCCTTCTCCAACATGCTCTAGAGTACGAAGGAGAAAGAGCGTTGCGGTTAGCGTGTGATGGTGAAGTACTCGCCGCGAGTACGGCCGAAGTTCTCCGGGAAATAAAGTTCGCTTACAACGGCGGGAAGATGATTGAAGACTCCGGGGACAAGCGCGCGGACAAAGTAGGTATATTCATACACACCGGCTGAAAGATTTTCTTTGAACAGGAATACTCGGTCGTCGTGCGTCTCCTCCGCGTCGGCATATAGCCTCTCCCGTGTCTGTATTGTCCCGCTATAGGCTTCATCCGGAAGCTCTGCCGTGCTGCCAAGACCAAACACCGCCGCAAAGCTCTTCCCCGCAGCCTCTCGCGCCCCACCTCTTCCGTATGGGGAGATTCCGCGGTCACTTTGCAGCGATTGGTCCTCGGTAGAAAGAGTAAAGTTCACGAGTTCCGTTCCTGCGGGAATGAAATTCTCAATGGATACAAATCGCCGCTCTTTCGGAACCGTCACGCGCAATACCCCTCTCAGAACTTCGCCGACCGTTGCGGACAGAACCGGACGTTCGCGTTTTGCGTCTGCGAACGCATAGAGGCTCCGCTCAACGGCAAACCCCTCGTCGCGAGCCGGTACCGAATTGATCGGTAGGAAATACTTGAGCGACAGGTCGTAATAGAACGTATTGGGGAGCGTGTTCAAATTCTTTTTTACGAAGTCAATCGTGTGCATTATTCCCTTTGAAATATCGGCGACGGGAATGGTAAGGGCAGTTGTCTTTTCGTTTGTTGTGCGGTCAAAGATGAATGAAGACTTTCGTATGCCGTCCGTAAGAATGGAAAGCTCAAAATTGGAATCATCCTCTTTTTTCCACTCTATATAATCGGTAAAAGCTTCAACCGCCGAAAGCGTGTTGTTCGTGGAGCCCCATGAGCCGTCTTTTGAGCGGCTCTTGAGGAGCCAACGAAGTACTTTGTCGGTTAGTTCATGGTCTTTCTTCGCTGCGACCCACGCGCGAAGAAGGAGCGCCGTATCCTTAATCGGCGTTTGGTAGTAGTCGTACATGATGCGGCGGTCGCCCGTCTTCATAAAGGCGCCTCGCCCGTCTACCGAGAGCCGGTTCTCCAATGTCCTGAGGACGCCATCGCGGAGCCATGTTCCGTACGAGTCCCGAGAAAGTATGAGCGCGAGATACCCGAGAGACAGGTTGGAGCCGGTTTCCTGAACGAACGCTCGCGTGCCTGCGATTTCCGTGACCCTATGGTGCAGCGGGTTCCATGCTCCGGTAACTTCGCTGGCGCGTTCAAGCGCGTAAGCCGCGATAATCACCGTGTCGCTATCTTTCCGGTAGCGGTCTTCGTAAAGAGCGGCGGTGCCGACATATTTCGCGGCCGATTGGAGGACATCGGTTTTCACGTCGTATTGAGCAGCGCGAAGGTCCAAAAGCGTGTTTAGGACATGCACGGTGAGATAAAAATTGGTTTGCATTCCCGCATAATAGGTAAATCCTCCGTCCGTCGCCTGATTCGCGTATACGCGCGCGAGACCAATGTCAATGAGGTCTTGCGGTGTGTAGCTCTGTCCGTCAAAGTTTACCTTCGTTTCGTTAAATGTCTTAAGGTCGTTTTTCGCGGCATAGGCGCGCCTTTGGACGGCAATCGCGGAAAGCTTGCTCGCGATTTGCTCCGAACAGCCGTAGGGATAGCCGACGAGGTACCGAAGTGCGTCCGAAAGGTACAGCGAAAGAGTCGCATTCGCGGTGATGGTGAGCGCCCCCTTATCTTTGACGACATTCTCCGGCAAAAATACGTACTCTCTCGCCTTCTCCTTTGACGTTGAGAACGAGGTCGCGACCGATTCGTAGGTATCGTTCCTGGTAATGGCAATGGTATCCTCCATGCTATCAAGAAGGTTTTCGCCTTCAGCCGAAATGGTGAACGTGTGAATCCCCATCTCCATTGACTCGGGTGCCTTCGCGTCAAAATACACTGCCGCAGATTCGCCCGGACGGATACTGACGTTCGTATTTTTTGTCCCGGTAAGCAGAAGCGTCGCGCTCTCCGCGCCCACATTGAAGCGAACCGTCTCACCGGACTGATTAAAGACTTTAGCTCCGAGCTTGAATGTGTCGCCGGGAACGACAAAGCGCGGCTTCAGGGGAGTCACCATCACCTCTTTCCGGGTGGTAAGCTCGGAGTAACCAACGCCTACTTTCGTATCCTTTGTAATCCCAAGAACTTCGCTCTGCCACGTGGTCAGGTTATCGGGAAGCGTAAAGGAAACCTCCGCGATGCCCCGCGCATTTGTCTCCATGACACCCTGCCAAAGCGCCGTACTGCGGAAATCCCCGCGCTTCTTTTTGGCCAGTGTTTCGCCTCCGCCACCCCCCTTTGTTCCTTTCGGCACGTCCGCCTCGTATAAAATGTTTTTGATATTTGATGCCGTGGCAACGCCAAGCGGGAATCCCGCGTAGAAAAATGCCACGGGATTTTGTTTTGGGTTGCCCTTGAGCGCGAGTACGCTCATATCGGCGACCGCGATGGAAACCTCGGCGGGAACACCCACCCCGCTTGCATCTCTCGTTTCCACGGCCAACCTGACCTTCTCGCCCGGAAGGTAATTCTTCTTATCCGAACGCACCGAAATTGAAAGCTCCTTCTCGGCTGCGGCAATCTTAAACTGAATCTGCCCGTATTTCACTTCGGGGCGAGGCGAGAGCAATATCACGGAGAAATATATGTTCGGGAGATACTCCGGCCTCATTGGCACGCCGATGCTCGTAAGATTTTGGTTCACGTCAATGACTTGATAGTCAAACACTCTCCCACGTTCAACCGTGACGAGCGCCTTCCCCTTTTCAAACGGAGATTTGATGATGACATTCGCGGTTTCACCCACTTTGAGCGTGCTCTTGTCCACCGCGAGTTCAAGTGTCTCGTTATTGGCCGGCCTGACCGATACTGCCCCTCCCCCATACACATAGAAATCAAGCGAGGAAACGACCGGATTACCGGCTCGGTCGTTTGCCCTTGCGTGCAGCTCATACTCGCCGGCCTCGTCTAGGGTAAAGGCCGCGTCGTCATCGCCCGAGCTGTTTGTACTTAGCTTCAGTCTCTTCACGAGGTCCTTCTTTTTTGTGGAGTGATAATAGAATCGTCCATCCACTTCTTGCCGTTTGAACGACTCCCAGGTGATTTTATAGATGGATGCTTCAATACCGCCCTGGGAAACCGGCTTCCCGTGTATGTCGACGGACTTGACGAGTATTTTGTTCTGTTCCCCTTTGCCGAAATACCGACGCTCCATATTCGCGCCGAGATAGACAGAGCCGCGGTGCACGATGAGCGATTTCTGCGCCGAAACGGTCTGGCCTTGTTTGTTCTTTACCGTAATGTTTACCGTAAAGATTTTGCTCCGGTCGGTGGTTCCCTCGTCGTGTTCGGTTCCTTTAAAGTACTTCTCAAAATCAAGAGGCTGTTCAATCAACGCCTGCCCTTTCGAGTTAAGCGTCGTCTTTCCGCGCGTCACAAAGCGGTCACCATAGCCGGCATACTCTCCGTAATACCATGACTTGCCGAACCGGAAATAACCGTCGGTGTAGCGGTCAAAATAATAATCCTGCGCCAAAATGGAATACTCTACGCTATCGCCCGCTTCAAGCGGCACTCCGAAATAGTATGCCGCGTCAACCGTAAGCTCCATCTTGTCTCCGGCGACATATTCCTCCTTCGCGCTCGCGACATCCACCTTAAACGCGGACGGCACATACTCCTGCACCTCAAAGTATCCGTATCCGCCGAGAGCATCTATGCGATACATACCGAGCGGAGCTGTTTTTGAGAGCATCAGTTTTGACGTAAAGGTACCGTTCTCGGAAACATCCGCCTGATTTGTGGAGACTTTCTCGCCGCGACTGTCATAAATAACAATATCGGCCTTCCGGTCGGGGACAATTTCATACTCGCCGTCGTACCCGATACGGTACAGACCTTTTAGATTGACCTCCTCGTTGGGGCGATAGATGGGACGGTCGGTATAGATATAGGTCTTTTGCGCCGACGCGAGCGCCTGCGCCCATTCGAACTTGTCGATTTGATTGGAAACAATGGCGCTGTCTTCACCCGCGGTAACTATGGCCGTTGTCACACGTGCGCCGACCGGCGTACGGGCGATACCCTCGGCGTTTGTCCTGCCGCCGGATACGGAGACACCATCTTTTTGGTAAAGGTCCACGAGGGCGCCCGCGACCGGCGCTAACGTTCCAAATGAAGTCACCCAATACAAATTGCCCTTGCTTTCCCGCCGCACCTTGTCAGTGAGGGCCGGGTTTTCGTCCATCGTATACTCATTGTCTTCAATCTTCTTTTCCTGTACGGCAAGGTTTGTGACGGTAAGAAACGCGCGTTCATATACAGGCATTCCCTCCGAATACTTTTTAGTTCGGTAGTCGTAGTTGGTTTGCCGATAATCGGGATGGCTAAGCGAAACGATATAGTGGCCGAGTGGTTCCCCAACGACATCGTGCAAATCAAACGTTAAATAGTTCATGCTCCAGTATCGTTTGGGAAGGTCAATGCGTTTCCGCCACGACTGAAGGCAGGCGAGATTCTCGCCGGCAATTGTCGCGCTTTTAGCGTTTTCGCCGCTTAGGTACTGTGCCATCGCCTGTGCACTCACTTTGCAAATATGGGCATCCACATATTCAAGATTCTCTATACCATAGACCAGTTTTGTGCGTTCCGGCGAGGTTACGTTATAGGCTTTCTGCAGAGGAGTAATGCGGCGGTACATCTGCGGTATCTTCCCGCTAAAAAAAGACAACTCCTTTGAGGTGGTTTGTCCGAAATGGTCAGTAAGAGAAAGCGAAAGCGCATAATTTGTCTCGGGAATCAGTCCGTATCGAATTCCGGTCTCAAATTCTCCTGAGGCGCACGGACTTTGAGGATTTGGGATGGACACCCGATATGACTCGTTCCAGTTCCACTTTCCGATAGTTATGGTGGATTTTACCTTGTTATAAAAATCCTTTTCTTCCGGCATCTGAAGCGGCGTGTTTGAACAGACCCTAAGGACGTTAAGCTCCGAATTCTTCGTACCGTTTTCCGGAGAGGTCGCCCGAATGGCAAGTCTTGGGAAGGTTGTTATGGTCTTCGTGAGCGGCTCGGAAAGGAGCGAAACACCTTTGCTATTTACGATTTTTCTAAACGTCAGGGGAATCTGCTGTGCGTTTCCGAAACCATCTTTATCAAATGAGAGTGCGAGTACGGACATATCCGGTTCTTTTTCACAGACGCCTCCCGTATATATCGGGTTCCCGTTTTCGTCCGTCTTGCATCGTTCCCCATAGACGACATCGCGCAGGTGCGGAGCACTTATGGAAGTCGCGTCTTTATCCACTTCCTCGTAAAACCGCACAAGGAGCGTCCCCTTCGGGTCAAAGATATCTGCCGTGACTTTATCCGAACGCGGCGATGTCGCCGAGAGTTCTTGAACTACTTCGGGAACGTTAAAACCGTAGGACCGCTTTTGGTCTACCATGATTTCACCCTCGGCGGGATACACCTTCGCGACCGTTACGGTATACACCGTATTAAAATCCCAAAATTTCGGTCGTCCGTTCCGGTCCGCCGCGCTGAAAATAGCGAGGGCTGATTTATCAATATACTCTTTCTCCGCCCCATCTTCATAGAGTGTACGCGTGCCGTATTCAACGATAATAGGAACATCCGGCCCGTTTAGCTTCGTCACCAAAATCTCCTGTCTCGTCCGCTCTAAGTCAACCGGCTGATTAAAGCGGATAATAGAAGGCTCATTGTATAAAATAGGCTGGTTCGGCGCGGGCTCATCTTGATACCGAAGCGGGCGCGTTGTAAACGTGTGCGCCACTCCCTTAGCCGGAAGCCCGTCCATTGAAATGAAGCCGTTCTTGACCGAGACCGTGTAGTTCGCGGAGCGGATAAGATGCGTTTCCGGGATGAATTGAAGGTTGCGCGGGCTAATCCATTTAAATTTCCCCTTTGTTGCCGGGGTAATTTCAACAGGTATGTTTCTCTCATCCAAAACATCGAGCGTTGTGAGCGGCACCATCGGCCTATTAAAAACGATGGCGATGTCGCTATTTTCGTGAGCTTCGGATTTCGCGCGCGGAAAAATGGAAAGAATGGCGGGGTCCTCGTCCACCAAGAAGTCTTTTGAAAGCGTGCCGTCCGCAGTTTGGAGCGAAACGGTATAGTAATTGCCCTGCACAAGTTTTGCAGAAGGTGTGAAGAAAAGTTCTTTTGGATTTCCCCCCACGGTCCATTTCCCTTCAAGGGCGGGTTCAAAGGTTACTTTTTCAGGCGCTTCTTCCGGCGTCATCGTCATTCCTTTCGGGAGAGCAAGCGCGATAGCCGCGCTCTTTGATATTTTGTCGCGGACAAGCGTATAGGTTTCTTCGGCAACTCCCTGCGGTGTTCCCCGCCGCATCGGAAGCAGTCCAAAGATGAGTACGCAGGCTGCCGCGAGCGCGAGGAGTACCCCAACGCCAACCTTAAACTCGCGCTGTAAGTACCACAACACAGGTTCCCCCTTTCCATCCTTTTCCTCTCCCCCTCTTTGAGGGGGAGAAACAGAGGGGGTGGAATTCGTGGAGATTTCTCTCGGAATCTCGTCCATGTTTAAATATTAACGCGGATCTAATCTTTACGACATGGGGATAAAAAAAGAGGCATGCTTTTCAGCCGCCCCTTATCGCCCCCTTTTGGAGATTGTAACTCGTGGCGTCCCCAAGCTCTCGCTAGCTGACCCCTATCAAACTTCCTGCTGCTTGCGAGATGCCTTCTATCCCGGCACACACCGCGCTTGTTGGCATGTACACGAAAACCCCTGCAAGCCTAAAATGACTAGGGATAGACTTTTTGTTTCGTTGCGTGCCCGGTTTGTACATGGAACAGGCCGATGCTCACCCTGCTCCCCTGTGGGAAGATTGCAAAGGGATAAAGACATATCAACTAGACTCCCGTTTTCGCGGAATGACAGAAATGATACACTAGCTGCCATGCAACTTGAACGACACCTCACGAACTGGGGCCCTTTGCTCATTTTTCTCGCCGCGATGCTCTGGGCATCCGACGCGCCGTTCCGTTTTCATCTTGCGCAGACGCTTTCTCCGAGCTTTATCGTGCTCATAGAGCACTTCATCAATACACTTATCATTCTGCCCTTCATCTTTTTGAACTGGCAGGAGATCCGGAGTCTCAAATGGAGACAGTGGACGGTCATTCTAGGGATAGGCATCGGTGCATCAGCCGTCGCTACTATTTTTTTCACTCAGTCATTCACGTATGTGAATCCTTCAGTCGCGATAGTTCTGCAAAAACTCCAGCCGCTTATCGCGATCGCGCTTGCGGTGACATTCCTCGGTGAGCGGACAGGAAAGCGCTTCTGGATGTGGGCCACTCTTGCGCTGTTCGGCGCGTACGCCGTGTCATTCCCCAGCCTTGTACCGAAGCTCTACGACGGAGAGGTCTGGAATCCGAACACCATAGGTGTGCTACTGGCGCTCGGTGCCGCGGCGCTCTGGGGCACGGGGACAGTCCTTGGGCGCAGCATCCTACAAGCGGTCAGCTTCAAAACCGTTGCCTCTCTCCGGCTTGCCACAGCCTTCATCTTCCTTATGGTATGGAGTACGCCTTCCAACATCGCTCACTCGATACAGTCGCTCACCGGAAAGGACGTTCTTTTCCTCATTGTCATGTCGCTTGTCTCGGGTTTTATTTCGCTCTTCCTCTACTACCACGGTCTCTCGCACACGAGAGCATCTATCGCCAGCATCGCCGAGCTCGGCTTTCCTTTTCTCGCAGTCATCGTCAATGCGGCAACTATAGGCGTGTTCCTCGCCCCTATGCAGATCGTCGGAATGCTACTGCTTTTGCTAGCCGTCTGGGGGCTGACGAAGATGAATTCCACAGCCTCTACCTCCTCCATTCTTTAAAGTGAAGGTTGGATGGAGTGGGACGCGAAACAAAACACCCCTCTCTCGACTACTTCGCTTCCTTCCTCTTCGCCCTTGCCCTGTCGATGTCGGTCAAATACTGCTTTCGTAGGCGCACGCTTTTCGGTGTAATCTCCAGATACTCGTCCTCGGCCATTACCTCAAGGCCACGCTCTATCGTAAGCTCGTAAGGCGGAACGAGGTCAATGGCTTCGTCGGTACCGGATGCGCGCACGTTGGTGAGTTGCTTACCCTTCGTGGGGTTTACTTCCATCTGCTCTCCCTTTGACGTGTTGCCGATAACCATACCCTCATACACTTCAACACCGGGGCCGATATACAGCACGCCGCGCTCCTGAAATCCCCACAACGCGTAACCGAGCGCCTTTCCTGTCGCCATGGAAATCATGGAGCCGACAACGCGTTTCTGTATCTCGCCGGCGTACGGCCTGAAACCGACAACGCGCGAAGATATGATGCCCTCGCCTCGCGTATCAATAATGAATTGGTTCCGATAGCCGAGTATCCCCCGAGTCGGTCCTTCGAGCGTGAGACGAATACTTCCGGCGTGCTCTTTTATATCGGTTATTTGAAACGCGCGACGGCCAAGTTTATCAATGACGACACCTTGATACTCCGCGGGTGTGTCTATGATAACTTCTTCAAACGGCTCCTTCTGTATGCCGTTTTCCTCATGAATAATGACGTGTGGCTGAGATACCTGCACTTCGTAGCCTGCGCGCCTCATATTTTCAAGCAGAATCGCGATGTGCAGCTCTCCGCGTCCAAGCACCTTTAGATACTCCACGGATGAAAAATCAACGCGCAACCCGACGTTCACTTCAAGCTCGCGTTCAAGGTACTCGCGGATCTGACGGGAGGTGACGAATTTACCGTCGCGTCCGCCGAACGGGGAATTATTGACGAGAAATTGAAGCTCGATTGTCGGCTCGTCGATAGCGATGGAGGGAAGCGCCTTTGCCGTTTGCTCGGCAGAGATGGTCTCTCCGATCTCAATATCAGTAAGTCCTGCGACCAGCGTGATGTCACCGGCCGATACTTCCGCCGCTTCGCTCTTTTCCATCCCGTTCCAGGTAAAAAGTTTGAGGACCTTTCCCGAACGGACTTCCCCTTTCCGGTTCCGCACAAACACACCCATCCCCGGCTTTGCAACTCCGTCGTAAACGCGTGCAACACACATACGCCCAAGAAAGTTGTCGTACGCGAGATTAAACGGCTGGAGGCGGAGCGGCTTCGCAGCCAGTTCCGGCGTGGCGGCGCTTGGCACATGCTCCACTATTGTCTCAAGAAGCGGCGAGAGGTCCTTTGACTCATCCTTCAGATTCTTTTTGGCAATACCCTGTTTGCCGATGGCATACACCACGGGAAAATTCGCCTGTGCCTCATTGGCGCCAAGTTCAAAGAAGAGTTCAAGAACCTGCTCATGGGTGCGGTCGGGGTCAGCCGCGGGTTTGTCTATCTTGTTGATGATAACTATCGGTTTGAGGCCGAGCTCGAGCGATTTCTTGAGCACGAAACGCGTCTGTGGCATCGGACCTTCCTGCGCGTCCACGACGAGAAGCACCGAGTCGATGGACCGGAGTACACGCTCCACTTCGGAGCCGAAGTCGGCGTGCCCTGGCGTGTCCACGATGTTTATCTTCCCGTCCTTGTAGGGTATCGATGTGTTCTTTGCGTAGATGGTGATGCCGCGCTCCTTTTCGAGCGCGTTCGAGTCCATAGATGCACCTTCCTTCCCGACGCCCGACTGCTTGAGTAGCGCGTCGGTAAGGGTGGTCTTGCCGTGGTCAACGTGTGCGATGATTGCGATGTTTCTAATTTCCATGCAATAAAAATGAGGCCTCTCGGCCAAATACTGCGTAAATACAATAACACAGAAAGCTAGAAGATAAAACTGTCCGAGAGAGTCTCCTCCCGGAGCAGGTTCAACACGAGCGCGAGAACAAAAAATAAAAGAGTCTTTTCAGCACATTCGTAATTATGTCGCATGCCAGCGTTACTTAAGAGTTGTTGCATCTGTGCTCTCTCTCCTCCGCCCATTTAGCACGAATCCACGGCCGTGGATTCGTGCTAAATTATCTTGTCACGCTCGTTGGGGCGTACAAACACCGAACGCAAACCTTCTGATTTTTGCGGGTTTTGATGTACTTATTCCCGCACGAGCACAGCAAAATCTCCGTGCGGGTTGTCTTCACGATCCATTTACCCAAAGGATTTTGGAAGGTCTTCCGCGACGGAGCCAAGAGGTTATTGTGTTTGCGTTTTGTTGCCATATGTGTTTATTCAACAAACGTGAGCGCTTTCCCTTTTTTCAAACCGCGTCCCGTTCGTCCGATGCGGTGCACGTAATCTTCGTATGTCGCCGGAAGGTCAAAGTTAATCACGTGTGAGACGTCATCAATATCGAGTCCGCGCGCGGCGACATCGGTCGCTACGAGCACCTGCGCGTGATTTTTCTTGAACCGATCAAGCGCCAAGCGTCGTTTGGAAAGATTTTTGTTTCCGTGAATTGACTCGGCCTTAAAGCCCCTCTCCGCAAGCACTCTGGAAAGCCTCTCTACTCCGTGTTTTGTGCGCCCGAATACGAGCACTTTCGTACACTCCATGTTCGAAAGAAGGTCATGGAGAACGTCTATCTTGTTCTTTCCGCGTACCTTCACTACATCCTGATCCACATTTCTCGCAGTATCGCCGGTCTTTACTGAAATGCTGACCGGCTCCTTGAGAAAGTCTTTGATGAGTGCCTCTATTTCGCGCGACATTGTCGCGGAGAAGAACAGCGTGTGTCTGTCCTTGGCCATTTTGCTCATCATGAAGCGCATATCGTGGATGAATCCCATGTCAAGCATCCGATCAGCTTCATCAAGGACAACGGTTTTGAACCCTTCCAGATGGAGATATCTTTGCTCCACAAGGTCCTTAAGCCGACCTGGAGTTCCGATGATGAAATTGTTGTGGTAGCGCAGATTGCGTATTTGAGCGCCGATATTCGCGCCACCAACACAGACTGCCGAGAATATCTTGAGGCCCTTGGTAAAACCTTTGAGCTCTTCATCGATTTGAATGGCGAGCTCACGCGTCGGCACCATGATAAGCACGCTTTCACGCGGATTCTTAAGGGCTTTGTTGATGAGGGGAATAAGAAAGGCTGCGGTTTTGCCTGTACCGGTATTCGCGATACCGACGACGTCGCGCCCAAGAAGCACGTGTGGGATGGCCCGGTCCTGAATGGGAGTGGGTGTCTTGTAACCCTTGGCGGCGATATTGTTCTTCAGACGTTCCTCGACATTGAAATCACTGAATGCGTGTTCAGGTGCGAAGTGTTCTACTTTTTCGGTAATGACAGCTTTGCTGACAAATTTGGTGATGTCGTTAAACTCTCCGAATTTTCGCGCCCCCGCTTTTCTCTGGAATGTACGGAGAGGCCCATGATTTCGGGAGGCAGCCCCAAAACGGCTCCCTCTAAATGAGGGCCTTCCATGCGGGTTACCCGAAGAAAAACCTGTACGCTGTGTGTGGCGTGGATACATACGTCTTTACAAACCTTACGGCCGTTTTGCAAGCGGTGGCCGTTTCTCAAGGTTTATAAAGACACTTTTGTCTTACGTAAGGAGACGTACTCTCAAACGAAACCTATGAGATTCAGTTGTCGCGATAGTATATCCTGGAAGCCGTATCTTGTCAACCCTGGCCCTTGAAGTCGGCGGCTGTTTCGCCTATTCTGTGCCCATTATGAGAAAAAGGACTGTACGGCCGATTTTAGGAACGCTTTTTAAGAAACTGGCGCCCCGCATAGGAGCGAGAGTGGTTATGGAACCGGAGTGGAAGATAGTCGGACAGATAACCTTTAAAAACGGACGAAGGCGTTATTTTCGCTATTCGAGCTCTGACCTCAACCCGCTTGGCGCGTCCGACATCGCCAAAGACAAAGATTATTCCAACTTTTTTATGAAAAAAATGGGCTACCCCACCGTAGACGGGAGGGCCTTTTATTCCGACGAGTGGGCCGAGGCTATCGGCTCGAAGGATGACAAGCGGGCAGCCGTTCGCTTCGCGAGAAGACTTGGATTTCCCGTGATTGTGAAGCCGAACAGCGGAAGCCAAGGCGGCAGCGTACAGCTTGTGTACTCGCAAAAAGAACTTTTTAGCGCGCTTGTCGCGATATTCAAGAAAGATCGTGTCGCCCTCGTACAGGAGAAGGTGTCGGGGCGGGACTATCGCATTGTGGTGCTTGATGAAAAAATTATTTCTGCCTATGAACGGATTCCGCTCAATGTCACCGGAAACGGGCGTTCCTCGGTACGTTCGCTCTTGAGGAAAAAGCAGCGTGATTTCATTGCGTCAAGCCGCGACACACAGCTTAAGCTGGACGACCCGCGTATCGCGCAAAAGCTTGCACACCAAAGGCTTTCACTGCGTTCCGTACTTAAAAAAGGCGAGAAAATCTTTTTACTAGACAACGCGAACCTTTCCACGGGCGGTGACGCGGTGGAAGTGAGGTATGTGCATCCCGAGTTTAAGCGGCTTGCAATTCAGCTTACCAAAGATATGGGCCTTCGTTTGTGCGGAGTTGACCTCATGGTTTGGGGAACGCTTGCAGAAAAGCCGAAGCGGTTTTGGGTGTTGGAGGTCAACGCGGCGCCCGGACTGGACCATTATGCGCGGAGCGGCAAGGCGCAAGAGAAGGTTGTGGAGGAGATGTACCTAGAAGTGCTCAAAAGTCTTGAGCGCTAATTTTATGTCCTACTGCGCAGGTAGTTAAGCCGTTTTTTCCTTGGAAACTTCTCAATGGCGTAGCGGAGCATCGTTCGGGGCATTCTGTGGGCGTGCTTCCTCAGAAACGCTTCCTCATCCGCGAGCGCGCGCTTCCCGACCTCGCGGAGCATCCAGCCGACAGCCTTGTGAATCAAGTCGTGCGTGTCATGAAGCAGTAGCTCGGCTATGGCGAATGTATCGGTAAAGTTTCCTCTGTGAATGAATGCCGATGTGCTGATAATCGCGATGCGCCGCTTCCAAAGATTGCAAGAGACGGCAAATTGATACAGGATTTTCTTATCCCGATTCACTAGGTGCCTGCCGAGAATGTACGGCGCGGAAGTGTCTACTAGGTCCCAATTGTTCATCCGACCCGCGTGTTTGATATAAAACTTTGCAATTTCCTCCTTTCGCTTCTGATTTCCTTTTTCATACTGCATCACAAGCACTTCAAGCGCGGTGAAGCGAAATTCATGAACGGGACTATGGAGAAGTTCCGCGAGTTCAGCGAGTGAAAGATGCACAAAGCTCTTCGCGCTGTTTCGCTGGTCGGGACACGAGACGCCTAAAAAGATGTCGCCCTCACCGTATTCACCCTTCCCTGTCTTAAAATATCGTGCCGATGCTTTTACTCGCGCACGATTCCCTTTTCCCCGCAGTTCTTTTTGAATGTCCAAAATGCCTTTCATAGTTCTAGAGGCAGCGATACCAAGGAAATTGGGTTCATAATCGCTACTATCGGCAACACACGCTGCTTAGTCAATGGAGTACGTGTGCGACTTATTGCCCCAGTGCTGAAAAGAATTTGATAAGATGCTCTATGTGTTTTTCAAGCGGAACGTCTAGCGCCTCACAACCGCGATAAATAGTTTCTCGTTCTATTTTGGCCGCAAAGGCTTTTTCTTTGAGGCGCTTGATGATAGAACTTACCTTCATTTGTCCGTACGGGACAGGGTTTACTTTCCTGTAAGCGAAAAAAATGCCGCTTATTTCGTCGCATGCCATAAGCGCTGAAGCAAGCCTCCCGTTCGGAAGGGTCGTAAACCCATTGTAGCCGTACGCATGCGCCTCAATCGCATGAATCAGCTCGTCGGGATATCCCCACTTCTTAAACCATTTCAGCGATTCGGCCGGGTGCAGGTCCGGAAACTGCTCAAAATCAATGTCGTGGAGTAAACCTGTTATGTACCATAATAATTCGTCCTCCCCAAACTGTTTCGCATACCCTTCCATCGCCATCGCCACCATCTCGGCGTGGTAGCGTTGGTACCCATTCTTCACGTGGTTCTCCAAAAGCTTTTGCGCTTCCTCTTTTGTCGGCAGTGGCATTAGAAATTAGATATTAGAAACTAGGAATTCACATTCTTATGTGGTCAGTAGGTATCCACCCGGTGTTCCTTGATAAACGAGAGCGACGCGTCAAAAATACCAAGGAATGCCTTGAACGGCACTTCAACGAGGAAGTCCAGAAGAAACACAAAAACGTTGATGCTTGAAAATCGCGCGCTGAACCAGCGTCCCGTACTCACAATCGGAAAGACGAAGAGATTCCAGATAAGCCCGAGCGTGCCCTTCTTCTCGCTAGCCGGCTCCCAGCGTTTGGCGCTCCCGCGGATACGGAGGCCGAGATACGACACCAGCGTCAAAAACACGAAGAAGAGGATGATGCTCACCGCGTTGAAGTGAAGCGCGATAAGCCCCCAGAGAATGGCTCCGAACGACGCGGCAAACAGGAACAAATAGAAGCAGAGCACGAAGAAAAACGTTGTTCGGCTGGACGGCGGTTTGATGAACATCTGCTTCATATCCTTGCCGTGCACGACCGCGAGGACTCCGTCAATCACCCGTTGGATCCCCTTGCTCTCCTTGCTGACGAACGTCACCATTAGGAAAAGCAGTATCGGGTGAAAGAGCGCGTTCGTTCCGAGCGCGACGTAGTTACTCTCCTGCAGAATGAACTGCTCATACGGCCATTCAAGTACGACACCAAGCAGTATTTTGGTGAGAAGCAAATAAATAACCGCGCGGCGCCCGCTGACGCGCAAGAGCTTACGCTGTTGTTTCTGTCTTTTCTCAATAATTGACTGCGCGTATTCTCTGAGCTTCGCGTCGTTATCAAGCATAATCTCAGCGCCTCCCTTTCCGTACGAGTTGAAGATCTCGAGAAGGACCGCGTAGTAGAGCGCGTGATTTTTAAGGCGGGAGGAGACTTTCCAAACGAGCTGGTGCTTCGCCACTTCCTCTGATTTCCGCACATTCGCGAGCAGGCGCGGGGTTAGTGCCGTGACTGCCGGGTCGGTGAGACCGTGCGAAAGGAGTTCGGGGAGCCCCAACCTCGCGAACGCGTATAAAAGATTTGGTCTATCTTCGGTAAACAGACTTCGTCGGCATGCGGCATAGGTGATACTCGCGTGATCTACCGAATCCCTTCCCTGATAGACGATGGCCCTTTGCGCCGCGCGGAAAAAAGAATCAAGTAGGGCATCTTTAAGCGGTTCGGGAAACAAAAAACGCTCGATTTCAATGGAAGCAAAATCAAGCGAGAGCGAGATGGAAAGCCCCCCACGTTCAAACGCCATCCACTTGCGGATGATATTCTGGATTTCTATTGCTTTCGCCTCGGGTACTTTGTTGTTCGGGAGATAGCCGCTGCTCACGAGCTCGCGGAGGAGCGCGGCGCCGGAATTTGGCTTCCGTTCAATATAGAGCTGGCGCTTGAGCATCCTCCGGATGGCGCTCTGGCGAATGAGATGATACTCCTTGTAGTCCACGAGGGAACGAATCTTTTCATAGAGCACGCCGAACCGTCCCGTAAGCTGTTCCACGGTCACATACGGCCCCACTTCTTCGGAAACCCCGTCTCCCTGCGAGTGGAGGCCGTCGCAAAGCCTTTTTAGCTCATCGCTGATCATCCCGTTAAAAATTAAGACGCTGGACGCTCTTGTCTGGTGGTCCTATTACTTTTAACAATAAAATTAGACATCAACCCAATCAACCCGGTAGTAGCCGCGTCCGCGCCTTCTAACGGGATCATCTTAAGTAGTCTACCCTATCTTTGGTTCTTTTTCACCTACAGGGTCGTCACATTATTTTCTTGCCACTTTGCCCGCTTTCTTTGCCTTTCTTGCGGGGACCTTTCTCGCAGCTGCTTTTCTTGTTCTTGACCCAGCCCCTTCCAGTTTTTGCAGTACCATATCAAGCTTCCCGCTTATAACCTCTATTTGACGTTTTACGTCCGCGAGTTGAACGCCCCCGGATGATTGCTGCAATCTGGCGGGATCGGTACTTTGCTTCGCTCCGCCGCCCTGCGACGCGTTCGGACGCCATAAATCCCCCGCCGTCTTTTCCTTGCGCTTCATAAAACACTCTTTGCAATAAATCGGCTTATCGCCGCTCGGCCGGAACGGTACTTGACACGGCTTCCGGCATTCGGCGCAAATCGCCGAAAACATCTGTTTTTGCCCTCCTTGTTGGTTTCCACCCATTGCTTTTAATTTAGTGGCTAGTAATTCGCTCAGTTGATTTAGTGTACACCTTTCTTGTCTGCTTTTACACTATAACGCAAGAGCCGCCCGAACGGGCGGCTTTTGACTTATTTCTTCCCTACTTTCTACGAGCGACTTTCTACGTACTTCTTGCCTATGAAAGATGCACGGCGACGAGTTTCGTCATCTCAAACATATTCACGACATCTTTCCCACCGAACACTTTCTTCAAAGCGGCGTCCGCGTTGATGTTTCGCTTGTTCTTCGGGTCCTGCAATCCCTTGCTCTTGATGTAAACCCAGAGGTTCTTAACGACCTCCGAGCGGGGCATCGGGCCCTTACCGACTATGACCGCGAGGTCCGCGCTCACATTGAGCGGCTTCATAAACGCAGCGTTTGGCATTCTTTTGATTTAATTAACGGATAACGTAATGGCTCTACTATAAGATATTTCCCTTTTTTGCGCCAGTGTAGGAAATCAATTACCCCGGGGCTCTGCCCCGGGGTAATTGATTTAATCGTTTTCTGAATATTTCGGGAGCGATATTGTGGCATATGTTACGAACACTTTACTAGACCTTGCTACTTATTTCTCTCGGTTTTCGAACGTGCCTCACGAATCGGCCTGAAGATTTTTGCGAACAGAATGATTTCATCGCACGCCTTCGCAATGCGGGCTTGTATATCCTCGTTCGTGAGCTCCATGCCGTTGAAGTCATCTTCCGAGGCACACACGATCTCGGGGATGACGATGGCATGAACCGATCTGCCGATGATGCGGAGCTGGTCGACGGCCTGCTTGCTGCCGTCGCCGCCAAAACTCATAAGCCCCATCGGTTTGTAGGCGAAGTGGGGATTCCGGAGATGGTCTATCGCGTTTTTGAGCACGCCTGAAAAAGAATTGTGGTAGATAGGGCTCGCCAACACATAGGCATCGCATTCGCGCGCCATTCTCGCAAATTCTTTGACGGCGGCATCGGGATGGTTATCCACGTCAGAGCGAAGCTCGGGCACCATGATGGGAAGCGGTCTCTCCAAGAGATTCCAATGCGTGACCGACATGCCCTTATCTTGAAGCACGCCGCGGGTGTATTCGGCTAGCGCTCTGGTGTACGACTCTTTGCGGATGCTTCCGCTTAGCGACAGTATGTTCATAATCATCTCTTGAACAGCACTGCGGGACTTGGAATCGAACCAAGATTCACGGCTCCAAAGGCCGCTGTCCTACCGTTAGACGATCCCGCAGTGCTGTTCACGATGGTAATCACAATACAACAAAAACCTTGGTTCTCAAAGACATTTAACAGAAATGCGACTTTACTCCAGTATTGGTGCCGGTTCCCGTACATTAGGACTAGCTGTTGCCAACCCCCGAGGCAACGAGGGTGCAACTTATGCCCTAACCGAAGGCTTGGTCGTAGTACAGAAAACTACGCCAGCGCGGACCCTTGAGTTGCACTTGATCCTCCTCGCCAGCCACCTCTATTTACTGTGTAGTGAGTCTTATCACCGCAAGCTCAAGCGGCAGCTGCGGGAGGGCCGCATAGCCGATGAGGTCATAGACATTCAGGAATTCAAGAAGCACCGCGGACGTAATTCGGGAATCCTTCGCCGCAGCGAGTTTTCTCAAAAATTCAAAGTCTTCCGCCGAAACCTCCTCTCGGATACTCTTCTCCATATCCGGCGCGTTGCGCAGCAGCAGCGCAAACCGCAGCCGTGCGAGAAGCAGTCGCGCAAAAACCTTCATATCGACGTTCGCCTCTGCGGCTTTTGCTATCGCCGCCAGTGCTCCACCCGCATCCTTCTTCTCAAGCGCTCCGATGAGCATATTGATGAGCGCGGACTTCGGCGCTCCGGTCACTTTTTCTACCTCCTTGTGCGATATCTTCTTGTCTGGTGATGCGCTCATCGCTTTCTGCAGTATGCCGTGGGCGTCGCGGTACGAGCCCTCTGCGAGGAGCGATATGAGCTCGGCCGCCGATGGTTCGAGCGTATATCCCTCTTTTTTTGCTATGCGCGTCTCCTCTTCGCGTATCACCTTTGGGGAGGGGCGCTTGAAGTTGAACGTCTGGCACCGCGAGATGATGGTCTCAGGCAGCTTCTCTATCTCAGTAGTCGCCAGAATGAAAACGACGTGTGCGGGTGGCTCCTCGAGAGTCTTGAGAAGCGCATTGAACGCCTCCTTCGTGAGCATGTGCACCTCATCAATAATATAAACCTTGTATGTTGACTCAAACGGCACAGTGGAAACCCCGTCGCGAAGCAGGCGGATATCATCAATACCGCGATTTGATGCCGCATCTATCTCATAGAGATCAGAATCACTGGTCCCGATGGCGCGCGCGAGAATGCGCGCGACCGACGTCTTGCCGGTCCCGCGTGAACCAGAGAAAAGATAGGCGTGCGCGACGCGCCCGAGCTTTATGGCGCCCTGAAGCGCCTCCACGACAGCTTCCTGCCCGAGCACGTCCTTGAAGCTCTGCGGCCGGTATTTTCGATACAGCACTGACTCAGACATGGCACAAGTATACAGAACAATACATCAAAAAACGAGAAAAATGCCCCGACCGAAGCCGGGGCGCCCCTCAGTACGATGTCCATTTCACGCTGGAGGACGGAGAGTGATGCCATGTGGCGCGCTCTTTTCAAGGTACTGGGCGACAGATTCAAATTTCTCCTCTGCGTTCTTGCCGACAGCCGCCATTGAAAGGGTGTCCCAAAATTTTGGGCCGCCCCTTTCCTTAACGTGCCGACAGAAACGGGCTTTCGTAGCCTCATCGACCATCCTGTAATGCAGGACATCGAGAAGAAGGTTGATGTTTGGTCCCATCTCGCTGCCGAAATGACTGAGTAGATCTTCAAGTAAGGACATAATTTCAAACTCCTTTGGTTCGGTGGTTCTTTTCTTCGCGCCTATGATTGAGTAGATTCAAGGTGCTCCATTAATGTTAAAGTAGTAGAGAATTAATACAAATCTGATCTGTGGATAGCTAGACTACATCTGATTTAGTGTAATCCTCGCCACGGCAGCTTGAGATACGAAACTAGCCATTCCGCCGCAGGAGGCTCGTCTGCACCCGTTCCCTTTTCGATGCGGCAACTGCGCTATGAGCGTCCGATGGAATGCGCTGCAAGGAAGGCTTTGATACAATCTTCGACCTCATCCGCGTTTTCGGTTTCCATAAGCCGCATCCGAAGCTCCTTCGCCCTGTCAAACCCCTCAACGTAGGCCTTGAAGTGCTTTTTCATAATGGCGAACGACTTATGCTTCCCGAGTAGCTTTTGAAAAAGTCTTGTGTGTTCTACCAAGATTTCAAGCTTTTTTCGTAGATCATAACTCATAATTCTTAACTCTCCCTTTTGCTTCGCAAAAAGGAACGGGTTGCCGAAGATAGCCCGCCCAAGCATGGTGCCGTCGGCTCCCGTCTCTTTCGCCTTTCTAGTGGCGTCATCGATGCCCACCACGTCCCCATTCCCCACTATAAGCGCGTCGCTCTTCATCGCATCGCGTATCTCGACCGCACGCTTCACTCGATCCCAATGTGCGGGCACCTTTGACATCTCTTTGCGGGTCCTCGCGTGAATCGTCACGGCAGCAGGCTTTTCCTCGAGAAGCTCGGGAAGCCAGTCTTCGAGAACGTCCTTGTTATAACCGAGCCTCGTTTTCACCGACACGGGCAGTCCCCCCGCCCCCTCTTTTGCAGAACGCAGCACCGCCCTTGCAAGATTTGGATTGCGGATAAGCGCCGCGCCCGCACCGGACTTCTCGATGGAACGGTCGGGGCACCCCATATTGATATCCAGCCCGTCAAACCCGAGCTTTTTCACGAGCTTTGCCGCCTCATACATCTTCCTGGGATTTCCCGAAAAAAGCTGCGCGACGATAGGCCGCTCACTCTCGGAATACAGTAGATCGACGAGGAGATGTTCTCTCCCTGCGCTCACGAGTCCGTCGGCCGAGACGAATTCAGTCCACATCACGTCTGGCTTGCCGTACTTGGCGATGACTCGCCGAAAGGCCGCATCTGTAACATTGGCCATGGGCGCCAAAGCCAGTATCGGCTTTTTTACTGTATTCCAAAAGCTTGTTGTCATGTGCTGCATCCTACCATACGCTATACTGATTGACATATCCCATCTGGATGTTACTATGATTTTGGACTATACTATGAAAACCGAACCAAATTCCGACGGATACCGCACAATCACTAACGCCATCGTGAGACTGCCTTTTGCTCGACTCCCTGTTCAGGGTCTCATGAACCTCATGGTGTTCAGCGCCCATTTTGCGCGCGAATTTGCCGAGTCGCTCAGAATCGCCCGAGAGCTACATCCCGAGCATATCGGGCTTCGCCAAATGGCGGAAGGCGAACTCGCTACAGACAATCTTCAGTATGAAGACTACACCCGAGCGGGCGATCACGCAGACTTTCTCTGACACTTTATCCACAAGGGCCGAATGCATGAGGTCGTGCCGGATACCATCTTCAACCTCGGATACAAGTACCGGAGAGACATTGGGCTCATCGAGCCTTCATACGCTTACTACCTTCGGCGCCACATCCAATTGGATGAGGAAGAAGCAGGTCATGACCACATGATAGGAGAACTGCCGGTCGACGACCGAGTCGGCACGTTCTACCGCCGGCGATTGGCGCTCTACCGACGCATAGTGTAGCGTCGGATGCGTGTGACAGTTCAATCCAGTGACCGTATCGCTGGTTTTTTTATGCAAGGTCGGCCGGAGTGAGCTCGACACGTGAACCGGCTGTGATATCGCCGCGCAGCATTTTTTCGGCAACCACCTGCTCCACCTTTTCCTGTATGGCGCGATTCATCGGCCGCGCCCCGAACTTCGGGTCTTGCCCGACCGAAACGAGATAATCAAGGAGAGCGTCGGTTATCACGAGCTGCACACCTCTTTCCTCAAGACGCTTTCCAAGTCTCTTCAGCATAAACTTCGCGATCATTCGCAGATTTCCCGATGTCAGTGGACGGAAAAGAATAATGCCGTCAAAACGGTTGAGAAGTTCTGGTTTGAAAATCGCGCGGTTTATGATTTCCGTGAGGACGACATCTTTATCAAGCGGTTTGCCTTCCTGCTCCAATTTCCACATCAGGTCGCTTCCCGCGTTTGATGTCGCAATGATAATAAGGTTGCGGGCGTTCACGCGTTTCCCTGACACGTCGGTAAAGAACCCTTCGTCCAAAATCTGGAGAAACAGGTCGTGGACTCCTTTGTTTGTTTTTTCAAATTCATCCAAAAGAAGGACGCCATACTGCCTTTCGCGGAGAAGTGACGCGAGAATTCCCGGTTTCCCGCTTTCAAACGTTCCTATGAGACGTGGGAGAGCATCGTCACTCACGTATTCGGACATATCGAGGCGCGTAATCGCGCTCTCGTCTCCGAAAAACACCTGTGCCAGCGCTTTTGTTGTCTCGGTTTTCCCCACGCCGGTTGGCCCGATAAAAAGAAATGATCCCATTGGGCGGTTCGGCGAGCTGATGCCCGAGCGGGCTCGGCGAAGCGCCCCCGAAATCGCCTTCACCGCTTCGTCCTGTCCCACAACACGGTCATGTAAGGTTTCTTCAAGCTTAAGAAGTTTAGCGCGCTCCTCACCGATTGCCAGCGAGGCTTTGATCCCTGTTTTTTTAGTAACAAGATCAAGCACATCGGCGCGGGAAACAATATGCTTCCCGGCGGCCTTCACTTTGGGAACGAGCTCAAAGAGCAGGTCAATGGCCTTATCGGGCATAACGCCTTCAAAAAAGTACCGCTCCGCGCTTTCGGCAACCGCGCGAAGCACGGGGTACGTAAAGAAAATCCCGTTTTTCTCTTCGGCACGGAGAGCCTCTTCTTCCAGAATAGGGAGGGAACCTTGCACACTAGCCCCCTCTATGAGAACCCGCTCAAACCGCTCCCGTATTTTCGGATTCGACTCAAACACCTGTCGGAAGGCGCCGAGTTCAGAAATTGCGACCACCTGGATATTCGCGGAAGTGAGGAACGGGTCAAGGATGGCAAGAAGGTCGCTCCCTAGAGCTTTTGCTCCTGTGAAAAACTTGTCGAAGTTATCAAAAACAAAAATAATGTTGCCCGCTGTCGCAACTTCGGTAAGCAGATTAACGACTTCAGCTTCCAGTTGCATTTTTTCCTTCATCGCGGCGACAAACGGCACTCCGTCAAAAATAAAAACGAGTTTATGCTCCAGTGGCGGCAACACCGTACCAGCCTCAATGCGACGTGCGAGCCGCACCAAAGGAGCGAGCTTCGGCACTCCTTCCTCTCCAACTAAAAGAATGTTTGCTTCGCGTCCCCGCGAGAGCACACGCTCAACTTCCTCCGCTTCCTTCTTTCCGAACGAGCCTTTTGTTTGTGCAAACACCGCATGTGACGTTATGGGAGTCGCGTATCGGCGGAGCTTCGCAATTTCTCCGTACGCCCAATCCTTTCCGATACCCGGGATCCGGCCGAGTCCGTCCTTGCTCCACCAGCGCAGATACTCTTTCCTGTCCTCTTCTATTCGCGCCACCCATGCCGCCGCTCCCGTAAAGTCGGCGGTATCCAGTTCGTGCTCAACAAGAAACTGCTTGAGGCCAGAGTCGTAGTTGAGCAAGCCGGCGCAAAAGTGCTCAAGTCCCACAGCTTCGCCATCTGGAACACTCAGCGCAAACACGGTCTGCGGGAGCATCCGGCCTTTCAGGAAGGCAATAATTTCCTGGCTGCCGAGCCCGAGGCGCGCCGCGACTGCCCCGCCGAAACGCGTCGCAAAAAAGTCCACCACGGGGTCGCCCACGCCCTCCGTAACTATGTTCGCGACTTCAAAACGGATGCGCGGCATGCTCATTCCCATTTCCGGAAGCGCCGTATTGGCGTCTTTGAAATAGAAAGAGGAAAAAAAAGCCCACAAGAGCGCTGGTACGAGCCACAGCCCAAGGAGAAGAAGGAGTGCCGCCTTCACGAGCGGTACATACGCTCCCGCGATGGCCGAGAAAGAGGGGAGCATTGCCGAAAGGAACGGCACGGAGGAGATCGAGAAAAGCAGTGCGTAGGACGCAAGCGTCAGTAGCGTAAGAATACGTAGCCCCTTTTCCAGCGCACGCACATGATTTCCGGAAAGAAGCTTTTCAGTGAGGAGCGCTCCGCGATATGATGCCGCCTCTTTTTGCAGTGTCGTGTAATCCATTTTAGAAAGAGAATACCCCCGCAATTCCGTTCACTATACAGACCAGCGGGAGGAGCGGCAAAAACAGCCACGCCACCAAGAATGCGATGGAAAATAGGGAAAGCAGTAGGAGCGCGACAAGTCCAGTGAGAATAGTGGCGCTTCGCGCGGCAAGCCCGATGCAGCGTAGCATCAGGTTGAGTATAAAACTCCCTACAAATCCGGCGGTTTTGCTGCTTCCTCCTTCATGAAGACGGTGCCACGGTGAAAAAAGTGTTCTCAGTAAAATTCGGATCGAAAAGAAGTTCAAGAGAAACCAGGAAAAATTGCGATGTAGCCGAAACAAATCTCCCCACGCTGCCGTGTAGTGCCAAGAAAGATACGAGAGTGGAAGCTGAAAATAAGACATAAATGATAAGTGGATACTTTAGGATATATGAAAGCTCGTGTTATTATACGCCATTATTCTTAACTCTTAAATCCTATCTCTTATCTCTTATCTATTTCGGTTTAAAATAGATTTTATTTCCAAAACGCAGGTCAATATACTCCACGTTCGTGGCCTTCACTGTCCCCGGAAGCACGTTGCCCTGCAATAGAAGGGCTTGCAAATTTGAAAGTGCGCGGGCGTAGTCCCCCTCCTTGAGCAGGAGGCGCGCGTTATCCGAAAGAGGCACCTCAACATCTCTCTCGTGCTGAAAAACCAGACGTTCTGGATTAAACCCAAGCATTTGGAGTTCCTTTAGAAAGGTGATGCTGGCCGCAAGCCTATCCGCGCTGAATATTTCTGTACCGAGGGGCGAACTTGTTGCCTCTTTTTCCAGGCGAAAGTGCAATTTCTCGCTTCCCGTTTCCGCCGGGGCGAACACAAATCCTTCCTCATCAACAAGAAAACAACCGAACATCCCCGCGCACCAAAGCGCTCGCGGCTCGCGTTCGCGGACGATCACTCGGAGCGCGGCTAGACTGCCGAGCGAGATTGAGACTTTGGAAAAAGTCGGGAATTCTTTGATGAGTTCCGTTCTGAGCGCTTCCTTCGGATAGACAAACGGGTGTGCCTTTGGAATAAAACCGAGATACGTTCCCGTGATGCCCTTCCTCACCGTCTCGACAACCCTCTCCTCCGGCACGCGCGAAGAGCCGCTCACACCGATGTCGGTTATGCGCAATGACGGACGCGCGAGTCCGTATACTGCTCCTCCGAGCAGCACCGCGAAGAGAGAAAAAAACAACAGGCCTTTCCGCATTTTCTGCTCTTTTTCTTTTCGCACGCGCCTCGGAGAACGGAGGGTCTTCTTTCTCATATATATTCGAAAGAAAATTACACTAATTACTCTAATTATTCTGATTAACCTAAAGAATACCCAATGTCGGGTTGGACATTGCGATTTGGAATTTCCTTAGAGAAATCAGGTGAATTAGGTCAATTAGAATAATTACGGCTTTGGGCTGATAACCTCCTTTCCCATATATTTCCGCAATATTTCTGGAATGACAATGGATCCATCCGGCTGCTGATTGTTCTCAAGGAGCGGTACGAGAATGCGCGGAGTCGCGAGAGCGGTGTTGTTGAGTGAATGGGCAAAACGCATCTTGCCGCCGGTATCTTTGTACCGGATGTTGAGGCGACGCGCCTGGAAATCGTGAAAATAGGACGACGAATGTGTTTCGCGGTAGTTATGTTCTGAGGGAACCCACGTCTCAATATCATATTTCTTGACCTGCCCTAGTCCAAGGTCCGCGCCACAGTTAATCACCACGTGATACGGTAGGTTGAGTGCCTGTATCAGCTCTTCGGCGTTCGCCGTAAGCTCCTCGTGGAATGCGACTGATTGCTCGTGACTTGCTTCGCAGAGTACAACCTGCTCCAGTTTAAAAAACTCGTGCACGCGGATGATGCCTTTTGTATCCTTGCCGTGGCTTCCAGCCTCGCGGCGGAAGCATGGAGAAAACGCAAGTATCTTTTTCGGCAAGTCTTCCTTCTTCAAAATCGTCTCGGAAAAATAGGACATAGCCGCAACTTCAGCAGTTCCCGCGAGATAGTCTCCGTCCTGCGTCTTATAGAGGTCGTCCTCGCCTTGCGGAAGGTAGCCGGTGCCGAGAAGCGTTTGCTTGCGCACCAGCGACGGGACCATCATAAAGGTGAAGCCTTTCTTCGCGAAATGGTCAAGCGTGAATTGCCAGAGCGCGAGTGAGAGAAGCGCTCCCTCGTTCTTCAAGAAATATCCGCGGAAACCCGCCGCGTCTCCCCCGCGTACGAAATCAGCCAAGTCGCATGCTTCCATAAGCTCCATATGGTTTTTGGGCTCCGATGTGAAATCGCGCCGCTGCCCCCACTCCCGTACTTCTTTGTTGTCCTTGTCGCTCTCACCATCCGGAACAGACATATCGGGAATGTTCGGAACTTGCAGCATCAAGAGATGCCACTTCTGCATAATTTCTTTAAGCTTCCCTTCTTCCTCTTCAAGCCCCGCCTTTTGGGTGCGGAGTTCCTCCACGAGAAGCCGACGCCGCTCGGGAATTGAGGTGCGTGCGACTTGCGTGCTCTTTGCATTGTGTTCGGAGCGCTTCTGTTCAACGATAAGGAGCGCCGCGCGGCGTTCGTCATCCAATTTCAAGAGCTCATCCACAGTGAATGTGAGATGCTTCTTCTGCGCCGCCATGACGATGAGGTCCTTATTCTCGCGGATGAATTTGATATCAAGCATGGATAGAGGAAGTAGCTAGTAGTAAGTAGGTAACGCTGGCAGAAAAATCAACGAGCCTGGGGAGAGGTCTCTCTAGTATAGCAAGAGTGGTACAATACGCACATTATGACTGTTGATATGCGGGAACTTAAGCCGTTACATTTTCCCCGCCGGCTTTTGGAAATTGCCGACCCGCCGAAAAAGCTCTATGTGCGTGGAACGCTCCCGCCCGAGGACTACAAGTGGCTCGCGGTGGTCGGCTCACGAAAATATACGAATTACGGCAAAGAGGTGTGCGAGAAATTGATTGAGGGACTTGCCGGATATCCGATTGTGATTGTCTCCGGCCTCGCGCTCGGCATTGATGCGCTTGCGCATCGCGCCGCGCTCGCTTCCAAACTTCCCTGCGCCGCAGTACCCGGCTCCGGTCTTCACCCTTCGGTACTCTACCCTTCCACCAACCGTCGGCTTGCGGATGAAATCATTAAAGCGGGAGGGACACTGCTCTCCGGATTTGAGCCGAGCTTTCGCGCGACTGTGTGGGGATTTCTGCAACGAAACAGAATTATGGCGGGACTCTCTGATGCCGTGCTCGTTGTTGAAGCAGAGCAGCGTTCAGGGTCGCTCGTAACATCCCGCTTCGCCACCGAATATAACCGCGATGTCCTTACCGTGCCCGGCTCCGTTTTCTCGCCGTCATCAGCCGGTCCGCACATGCTTATCCGGCTCGGCGCGACGCCAATAACGTCTCCTAATGATCTCCTAGAAGCCCTCGGATTTAACCCAAAACAAAAACTCGCGTGCGACTACTCCGACTGCACACCCGAAGAAAGAAAAGTTATCGAGCTTCTGCAGACTCCCCTGTCGCGCGACAACCTCCTGGACATGCTCGATATTCCCATCAGTCAGGCAAATGCGCTCCTCTCTTTTATGGAACTTAAAGGACTCATAAAAGAAAGTGCCGGCGAGATTCACCTCAAATGACAACCGCAGCTTCATCGCCGGTGGTTGTCATTGACATAATATGAAGACTATGGAAGTCTTTTTGTATTCGTTCTTTCGATCACACCCGTTTGGGAGCGGGAAGTATGTAATTGAATAAACATAGAGGAGTTATGAAGCTCGCTGAAGCAATAAAGCAATTACCTGTACTCTCACCCGAAGACTTTGAGGAACACCCGATATGTCGTGACGTAGTGGAACAGGCCGAAGCCCTCACGCCAGAACGCGGCTGGACCATTGTCGGTTGGGCGTACACTGAAAACCTTCCAGTAGTCCGAAGGGAGAAATATGCCTGCATGTTCCGGCAACGCTCCCGAAAAATCTGGTTTCAGATTCCTGAGGATGAATTTGAGACCCTAGTCGAAGACCTAGAATAGCCTCCGCACGGTATAGTTGCTCCTAAACACCTGCGTCGGCGCTGCGAGCTTGAGGCCGCAGCCTTTTTGTGTGCAAGAGTTGCAATTGAAATTCTTTTCGTGCTATTACTTAATGCGTATGAGCAAACTACTCATAGTCGAATCGCCGTCTAAGGCGAAAACTATCGCAAAATATTTGGGAAGCGCATACGCGGTGAAAGCATCCGTGGGGCATGTACGCGACCTTCCGAAAAGCCAGAGGGCGGCGGTTGATATTAAGGGCGGTTTTATTCCGCATTACGAAATCGTCAAAAAAAAGGAAGGGGTAGTAGAGGACATTGCGTCCGCCGCGAAAAAAGCGAGCGAAATTATTCTCGCGACTGACCCCGACCGCGAGGGCGAGGCGATTGCGTGGCACCTTGCCGAGATTCTCAAAGATAGGCTTGGGAAGTCCCTTCCGCCTCTTAAGAGAGCCGTATATCACGAAATCACCAAGGAGGCCGTTGAGAAAGCCCTTGCGCATCCGCGCGAAATTGACCAAAACCTCCGTCGCGCGCAGGAAGCCCGTCGTGTGCTGGACCGCCTCGTAGGCTATGACCTCTCCGGTATCATCTGGAAAAAGATACGTTATGGCCTTTCGGCGGGACGAGTGCAGTCCCCCGCCCTTCGCATTATCGCCGAGCGCGAACGGCAAATTTCGGCATTCAAACCAGAGACATTTTGGAAAATTGCTGCGACTACAGAAACAAACGCAAAGGTGGAACTTGCGCTGGCCTGCGCTGAAGAGCCGCGTGACAAAGCTGTCGTTGACCGCATCCTTGCGGTAGGAAGGGAGGGCCGCTGGAGCGTTAGTGAAATCACTGAAACAAGCGTGAGGCGTCTTCCCAAAGCTCCGTTTATCACCTCAACCCTGCAGCAAGCCGCTTCAACGCGGCTTGGTTTTTCTCCCGGACGGACGATGGCTGTCGCGCAGAAACTGTATGAGGCTGGACTCATTACCTACATGCGCACCGATTCAACCAACCTCGCCGAATCGGCCAAACGGCAAATCGCGGACGTTATTGCGAAAAAATACGGCAAGGAGTTTGTGTTGCCACGCGCTTACGCGGGCAAGATAAAGAACGCGCAGGAAGCGCACGAGGCGATACGGCCGACGCATGTAGAAAAGGAGAGCGCTGGTATCAATCCGGAACAGAAAAGACTGTATGATCTTATCTGGAAACGCGCCGTATCCTCGCAAATGCCCGACGCGGAAATGCTTCGTACCAAAGTGGTGGCGAATGTTGGAAAGGTAAGGCTCAACCTTACTTCCAGTAAGGTTGAGCCTTACGCAATGCCAGACTTTACCGCAAACGGCGTCCGTCTCACCTACGAAGGCTGGCTTAAGGCAGACCCGGAGGCCAGAGGAGAAGATGTGGAACTCCCCAAAGTGGCGAAAGGCGATTCGCTCAAACTTCTGGAGCTGAAAACCGAGGAAAAACAAACGGAACCTCCGCCACGTTACAGCGAGGCGGGGCTCATTAAAGAGCTTGAAAAGAGGGGCATTGGCCGGCCATCCACATACGCTTCCATTGTGGAGACGCTCGCTGACCGCGAGTATGTAACGCGGGAAAATCGTTCGCTCCTGCCCACGGATACCGGTATGGTGGTGAGCGGATTTCTTGAAGAACACTTCCCTTCCTACATCAGCGATACCTTTACCGCCGAAATGGAGGATGAGCTGGACGATATCGCCATCGGTAAACGTGAATACGAGAAAACGCTCCGTGACTTTTACGCGCCGTTCCATAAGGACGTGAAGTCAAAGGAAAAGCTGGACAAAGCAACCACGCTTGGCGGTGCGCCGGGGGAATTTGTGTGTCCCCTCTGCGTCGGAAAAATGGTGTGGAAACTCGGGCGCGGTGGAAAGTTTATGTCATGCGGACGCTTTCCTGATTGTTCGGGCGCGCTCACGGCCGGCGGACAGGAAATTAAGCCGGGCGAGCCGATTGGAAAATATCCTGAAACCGGCGAGGATGTCTATCTGCTGAATGGACGGTTTGGATTTTACGTACAGGTTGGACAACTTGAGAAAGGAAAGAAACTTCCGAAGGACGCGCCGAAGCCAAAGCGCGCGAGCGTACCCAAAACATTTGATGTCTCCACGCTCACCATCGCGGACGCGCTCAAATTTCTCTCGCTTCCCCGAGTGCTTGGCATTCATCCGGTGACCGGCAAGGAAGTCTCGGCAAACGTGGGGCGTTTCGGCCCTTATGTCATGCACGATGGCAATTTTCGCTCCATAAAGGCGCCTGATGATCTCTATACCATCGCGCTTCCGCGCGCGTTGGCACTACTCGCGCAGGAGAAAAAACCTCGCGGGTTTAGCAAGAAAGAAAGGCACCGGCAGCATAAGTTGGCGTAAAAAACAAAGCGGAATTCCCGCTCTGTTTCTTTATTTAATGGCTTACAGAAAGGCTCTTCTGGGGACTCGCTCTATTAACAGTAGCCATAAAAGAATACTTCCTATATAGTGTGCTCGGAACAGAAACTCCAGGTAGTGTGCCCGGAGATTGCTTTGTTCCCTACACAACAACGTACTTCCGGAAAGGAGGTGCCATGAATAGGTCAATAAGAAAAAGACTTGTAAGGATTGTTGAGGCCAAAGTACGGCATTCTCTGCCGGTAGCTGACAAGGGTCCACCGGTAGAAATTGGCAGGGTGCGGCGCAGGGAAAAAGGGGGTGGGTCCACGGGATTGATAGTTCCTACCAGCCGAATGGACATGGTCATTAAAAGTCCTGAAAATGTCTTAGCGGACTTTATGTTTGACCCCGCGGCGAAAATCGCGAACGCCCTGCGGATTGACCAGGTCTGTCGGTCACGTAGCTGGGGAGCCGAATCTTTCGGTACCGTTCTGGAATCAGGACAAACTCTGTGGGAAATGCCGAGAATCAGTCCTGGTGCCAAGGGTCATGCGCTTATCCGATATGAAACGGACAGCGTATCACTTGCTTCACTCATAGCTAAGGAGCGTCGTAGAAGGCACCCGAGCCACGCGCTTTGTACTCACATCGGTGTTACCGGACAGTACCTGGCACAGCAACATGGGCGCGAGCTTATGTGGCATAACACCAACCTCTCGAAGGTTTGTGCTGACACCCACATGAGAAACCAGTTGTATAACCGGTACATATTGTCTCAGACGGGGAAAATAAGCTCGGAAATCTACGCCGATGTCGTTCCGACCTATTTGTCACCGGAGGAGTGGGACTTGACCGAGAGTCTTGTCACCGGCTGTCTAAAGAGAATGCGGGACAACGGGAGTAGGGTTTCCGGGATAAACGGAGACTTTGGCCCAGCAAATATCCGGTTCAGGAACTGCTACTTTACCGCGGCAGTGGAACTAAAGACCGAACACATTCTTGTGGCCGACACCGGAAGCATCCAAATCGGAGACCCCGCGCATGACGTGGCGCGTATGCTTTCTCACCTGATGTGTCCATTTACCGTGGGAAAGCGACCTTCCTTCTGGAGGGAACTGATGGAAGCATTTCTGCGGGGGTATCTCGGAAGACGCGCGGATCCGGGACTTATGAGCTTTCTCCCTTTGCCGTATTGGAGAATGGTGCTCTATCTCCTGAACAAGGGAGGAGGGTTGGTAGAGCTGAAGAACGAGAAAGTAATGAGAATGTTCGCCCTACACGGGGTGAGTGTTCTCAAGCAGGGAGAATTCTTCATCCCCACCGCTTAACCTCGGAATCTTCAGTCGCCGCTTCACGGGAAGCGGCATTTTTTTGTTTGCCTCATAACATTCTTTCATTTAGACTTGAAACTATGGCAAGCCTAGAGGAGTTGCTTCAGGCCACCCGGTTTATGAACGAGGGCCGAAGGGCGTTTATTTCAAGAGTGTATTCTTTCGCGTTGAACGCGCACGAGAACCGAAAACGCCATTCGGGAGTTTCGTGTTTTTACCATTCATCAGAAACAGCGAAAATACTGGCGGAGTTAGGAATGGCCCGCCGGACTATTTCGGCTGGTCTGTTGCACTCTATTTTGAAGGACACGACGGTAACGCCGGAGGAGCTTGAACACGAATTCAATAAAGAGATCCGTTTTTTGGTTGAAGTGGCTACTGAGGCCGGAAACATTCACTACAGCGGCGGTGAAAGGCACATGGAAAGTCTGCGAAAATTTCTTGTGGCAATGTCGCGTGACATTCGCGTGCTCATCATTAAATTTGCAGACCGTCTCCATCATATGCGCACTCTTGATGAAATCCCCGAAGAAAGCAGGCGCGGCATCGCTACCGAGACAATGGAAATATACGCCCCGCTCGCACGCCGGCTAGGACTTCATAAATTGAGTCGAGAGATGGAGGATATCGCGTTTAGACATCTGGAACGAGGGCGCTACGAAAAACTAGCCGCATGGATAAAAAAGAAACACAGAGAAAACAAACATCCTCTTGAGCGTTTCCGTAAGTCGCTGTTGAGACATTTGGCAAAGGCGGGTTTACAGAACGTGGAAACCGATATGCGTCTCAAGGGAATTTATAGTATTTACCAAAAGGTCAGTGTTCACCGAAAGGAGTTGGAAGACATCCATGATGTGTTTGCTATTCGCGTGCAGGTAGAAACGGCTGAAGATTGCTATCGTACGCTCGGATTAATTCACGGAACATGGCGCCCTCTCCCTGGAAGGATAAAGGACTATATCGCGTTCCCAAAACCCAACGGCTATCGCTCGCTCCACACAACCGTGTTTACGGGAGACGGCGGTATCATAGAGGTTCAGATACGGACACATGAGATGCACCTGAAAGCGGAGTATGGACCTGCATCACACTTTGCGTATAAGGAAGGGAACAAGGACCTGGAGGACCCGCAGTACTCTTGGTTTAATCAATTCTTTCCTCCACCACCCGCCGATGAGAAATCTCAACTTCAACTGGAAAGACAGTACCACATTCCCAGTTGGTTACGTGGCGTCATTAACTTGAAATCATTTATCACCATACAGACTGACCCCGCCAGTCACCTTAAATCTGACTTCTTCCAAAGGCGCATGTTCATCTTTGATAGATGGGGCGAGGTAATCGACCTTCCTCTCCATGCGACGCCAGTTGATGCCGCCTACGAATTTGACGCGAAGCGCGCGAGTCACCTGTATGGTGTAAAGGTCAATGGTAAATTGGTTTCTATATATACAGAGCTCAAAAGTGGGGATATGGTAGAGATACTCACGAAAGAGTCGGCGCATCCGACGGAAAAGTGGCACGAGCACGCCAAAACGATATTGGCTAAAGATATGATACGGCAATATCTTGATTCGCGTGCCGCCGATTCGGAAAAGAAAAGGAGCTAACGCATTCGTGTATGACGCTTTACGAAATTGTGAACACAATGAATTCCCCCTCGATGAGAGACCTCGCGCTCGTCGGCAAGGCATACGCATTCGCTGAGAAGGTGCATCGACATCACAAACGCTATTCCGGCGAAGCGTATTTCAATCATCTGTGCGAAACCGCGAAGCTTATCGCGGAACTCGGCGCCGATGCTCCTACTGTTGCGGCCGGACTTCTTCACGACACGATTGAAGACGTAAACGTGAAGCCCGAGACGATACGAGAGCAATTCGGGAATGATGTCTTTATGCTGGTTGAGGGGGTTACCAAACTTGGGCACTTGCGCTATAGTGGGACCAATAGGTATTCGGAAAGTATGCGCCGGATGTTTATCGCAAGCTCCAAGGACTTGCGTGTCCTCATCGTCAAGCTCTGTGACAGACTGCACAACATGCGCACGCTTCAGCACGTTCCCAAGCAAAAACAGACCCGAATCGCAAAGGAGACTCTTGACATCTACGCGCCTATCGCTTACCGGCTCGGCATCCGAAAAATCAACCGCGAGCTTGAAGAGCTTGCCTTTCCGTTCGCGTATCCGGAGGAGTTTAACCGAGTTAAAAAGCTCGTGAGCGAAAGGAAAAGAGAACTGCTGAAGAAAATTGAGAAATTCCACCGTTCGCTCTTGAGGGGACTTACGCGGGAGAAAATCGCCGTGCTTCACGCGGAAGAGCGCCTAAAGGGGCCGTACAGTTTGTACGCAAAGCTGAAAAGCCGCGACTGGGATTTCGAAAAAATCTATGACATGCTCGCGATTCGAATTCTGGTGAAGTCGGTTGAGGATTGCTACCGGGCGCTTGGAAGTATTCATGGCATCTGGCGGCCGCTTCCCGGACGTATCAAAGACTACATTGCCTTCCCGAAGTTGAATGGCTATCGTTCGCTGCATACGACTGTGTTTACCGGCGATGGGAGCATCGTTGAAATCCAAATACGCACCGAGGAAATGCATCGCGAGTCCGAATACGGCGTCGCTCTGCATGCTGATTACAAGAGGGTGGAGAAGCAGCAACCGAATGGAAGGCGGAAAAAGCACATGTATAGCTCGCTTATCTCCTGGAAGAAAACTGGCGGAAAAGGAAAGGGTAAGCTCCGCATTGAAGATACGGGGAACGGCATTCCCACGTGGATACGTGAGCTTGGTGATTTTGACTCTGCCATGGATGAGCGGGAATTCTGGGAGAGTTTACGCGAGGACTTCTTTAAAAACCGTATTTTCATTTTTACTCCAAAAGGCGATGTCATAGATCTTCCCACCGATTCCTCACCCATTGATTTTGCCTACGCCATTCACTCCGATATTGGACACCATCTTGTGGGCGTCAAAATAAACGGAAAGCTCGTTGCTATTGATACGCCGTTGCATAACGGAGATATTGTTGAGATATTCACCAAAGGCAGCGCAAAGCCTTCTCAGAAATGGCTGGAGTTCGCGAAAACAACGATGGCAAAAAGGCATATCAGGAATACGCTGCAAAAGCTTGGCAATACGAAGACACGAAATTAGTACGAAACACGAAAGGGGAATCTGTATTTCGTATTTTGCATCTCTTTTTTGTTGAGGAGCGAGGGTAAGAAAGCCTAAAGGGTAGCAAACCGTATATGTTCGTATTGTTATATTGAGAAGTTTCTCACCGAGTAAAGGTCCTCGTTCTCTTCTGCTGTCTTTTCGGCAGGGGAACGGTCATCTAATGCCGTGATTTCCTCCCCTCCTGCCTGAGGAGTGGTGCCAGAGACGGGGTGGTGGAAGTCTACCGCCCCAACCGAAGCGATATGTCGCTCCAGCATTTCGTTCGGATTTCTCGCGCGGTTGGTTTCCATAAGCTGCAAAAGCGTCCGAAGGTCTTCGTTTGAAAAAAAATCAATGAGAATCTTCCCTCCTGCCTCACCGCGCTCTATTTTGACGCGAGTACCGAGCTGTTCGCGCAGTTTCTCCTCAAGCGCGAGAAGCTCGGGGTCAACTCCGAATTCTTTTTTGCGCGCGCGCTCTACGGCTATGCGGCGTGCCATACTTTCCGCTTCGCGGACCGTGACGCGTTTGTAGAGTATCTCTTTAAACAGGGTCTGCTGCTCCTGCGGACGGGACGTAAGCATAAGAAGCGGGCGCGTATGGCCTTCGTTAATCTTCCCCGCCGAAAGCGCCGAGAGGATTTCCTCAGGCAAATCTAGGATACGAAGCGTATTTGAAACATATTCGCGGCTCTTCCCCACTTTCTTCCCGATGTCGGCATGCTTAAAGCCGAACTCATCCACGAGGCGTTGGAAGGCGCGTGCTCGGTCTACCGAGTTCAAATCCTCTCGCTGGAGGTTTTCAATAATGGCAAGTTCAAGCTTTTCGCGGTCGTTCTCTTCACCCTGCCGAATAAGCACCGGCACTTGCGTAACACCCGCGAGACGTGAGGCACGCAGTCGGCGTTCCCCTGAAATGAGTTCATATTCGGTCGCGAGTCCGCCGTCATCCTTTTGGATTTCTTTGCGCGTCACGACAAGCGGCTGAAGGATGCCGTACATGCGGATTGACTCGGCAAGTTCGGATAGGCGCGCCTCATCAAATTCGCGACGAGGTTGAAACGGGTTCGGCTTGATTTTCTCAACCTCTACCCAAAATATGGCGTTATTGACGAAAGCTTGCGGCATATGAATGGCTGATAGAATATATCTGTCTCTCCCGCCTGTCCGTGTGTGTCTGCACGCAGGCGGACGGAAGTGGGACTCCAGTTTCTGGTACTTTTAATTGTACCACACGCGCTGTCAAAGCAAATCAAAATTGCTGTGAACAGCTTTTTGCGGTACATTGTGTGTGCGCGAGGTGGCGGGGCCCCGAACCAAAACAGAGTTTGGTGCGGGACAGGTTAGAGCGGAATTGGTAGACGCACGGGACTCCCGCCCGCCTTGACTTCGCCGATTGAAAACAATAGGTGCTGGGGTGGCGGAATTGGCAGACGCACAGGACTCAAAATCCTGCGATGGCAACATCATGAGGGTTCGATGCCCTCCCCCAGCATAATCGTCAAGGCGAAGTCGGGCAGGCAAAACCCCGCGGTGGCAACACCATGAGAGTTCAATTCTCTCCTCGCCCACTTTTCTCCCGCTGTACAATAGTCTGACTGTTGTACAACAGTCAGACTATTGTATGCGCTTTACAAAAATGGTAGAGGCGGGCGGCAAGGCGGAGAGCGCGTCATTTAGTTTCGCTTCACCACGCGCTTCGCGCGTGGCGCACTGTCAGCGACTTTGGAAATGGGTGCGAGCTTGGCAAAATAAAGTTACCAAACCTGCGCCGGTCAGATTCTTTTACAGAGAAATCATACGGAGGGCTGCATGCGCTGCGCCGCCTCCTGCGTCAAGTCTTCCCGCCCGTTCCTCCGCCTGCGCGAGAGTATTCACCGTAAGCACACCGAAACCGATGGGAATGTGCTTTGAAAGCATCACCTGCATAATGCCGCGGCTTGTCTCGCCTGCGACATAGAAGTAGTGGTCGGTCTCCCCTTTGATAACACACCCGAGAGCGACCAGTGCATCAAATCTTTTTGTTCTTGCGAGCTTTTGACAGGCGAGCGGCAACTCAAACGAGCCTGGGACATGAACTGCCTGTATATCCTCTTTTTTCACCCCGGCTGAAACAAGCGCCGCAAGCGCTCCCGCAAGGAGTCTTTCAGTGATGTCAGCGTTGAAATCAGCGACGGCAATACCTATTCGACGACCCTTGCCGATGTTACTTTTGTTTTTGGATTTTTGAGTTCGTTTTCTTTGCATAGGTACTTAACACGCTTTGTAAGCGCTGCCGGCCAAGAATATCAGTTTCTATATTTACCAGCGAGCCGACCTTTTTGTCTTTCCAATTGGTGTGCGAAATCGTATACGGAATGAGCGCCACCACAAGCCAGCCATCGGAAAGGTCGACAAGCGTCAGGCTTACACCATCGAGGGCGATAGAACCTTTCGCAACCATTTGTTTTACAAGCTCCCGCGAAGTCTCGATCTTGAACAGCCGGTCTCCCTTTTTGTTTATGAATGCTCCCACTCTGCCGATTCCCTCAACATGACCCATCACCACGTGCCCATCTAGCGCATCGCCGAGACGAAGGCTCTGCTCAAGGTTGACGCTGTTCCCTTTTCTCCACCAGCGTACGGTGCTCTTGCGGATGGTCTCTGGCATATACTGGAAGGTAAGCTTTTTTCCCCGAACTGCCGCGACCGTCGAACAGATGCCGTTTACCGAGATACTCTGCCCTTCCTGTACATTAAGGCCCGAAGGAGCAGCTATGTCCACAGCGAGCCCTCCAGCCTGCTTTTTCACCAAGCTTATCTTAGCGGTCTTCTTGATTATGCCGGTAAACATGATATTTGATAGGTTACCTTAGCACGAGTAACCGCAACTTGAAACTATCACCCAACTCTTTATAAGCGACGTAGAGTGAGAGAAATGAAAACTGCTTTGAGTTTTCATTTCCGAGCCGAGGAGCTTCTATGGTCCAAACTTTGCCGCTCTGCCGCGGAGAAGAACGAGCATTGCTTGTTCTGTCATTACCTCGGGGCTCTGCCCCGAGGGACTATATTCGCTTATTCGTACGAATAAGCGAATAAGGCTTGGAATTTCTAGAGGTGCGACACGACAGATCCTGCAAGTTTTGCAAGTCTTGGATTCAGAAAATAGAAGACCTCCAAACCGTCCTGCCGTTTCTCCAGTATGTCGCCTTTGGAAAGAACGCTAAGATGCTTTGACGTGGATTTGAAAGATAGGTTGATATATTCCGCTATATCACCCACCGTCGCTTCATCCCTCTTTTTGAGCCAGGAGACTATTAAAAGCCGTCTTCCGTTGGCTAACGCCTTGAGTATTCGTTCGTGTTCTTTCATGGTACTATCCTACCACATCTATTCGCTTATTCGTACGAATAAGCGAATAGATGCGCACTGAATCAGTATGAAGACAACTAAAGTAGTTGTGATTGTAGGACCCACAGCGGTTGGAAAGAGCGCGATTGCCGTAAAGCTTGCGCGGCGCTTTGGCGGCGAGATTATTTCTGCCGATTCACGGCAGGTATACAGAGACCTTGATATCGGAACGGGAAAAATCACGCGGAAAGAGATGTGGGGTGTGCCGCATCACCTGCTCGACGTTGCTAGTCCACGGACCCAGTTTACGGTCGCTCGATTCACCAAGCTTGCAAAAAAAGCGCTACGAGACATAGAGAGCCGAGGCAAGCTCCCGGTAGTCGTAGGTGGAACCGGCCTGTATATTGACGCTCTCTTCGGGAAGGTTGCTGTTCCCGAAGTCCCTCCGAACCTGAAATTGCGCAGGCAGCTTGAGAAGAAAACCGCGGAAAGACTTTTCACATTGCTGCAAAGGCTGGATGCACGTCGTGCGTTAGTGATTGACCGGCACAATTCGCGGCGACTTATCCGCGCGATTGAAATAGCAAAAGCTCTCGGAAAGGTGCCTGTCCATTCCGCTGTTGTTGGGAACAGTGGAATGGACCCGCTGTACATTGGCCTTTCCCTTCCATCAGAAGAATTGCGGAAGAAAATCCTTGTTCGCTTATTCGCGCGAATAAGCGAACAAGGGATGATAGAGGAAGCACAAAAGTTGCATCAACAGGGACTTTCGTGGAAACGGATGGAAGCGCTGGGGCTTGAATATCGGTATCTCAAGAGATACATCAAAAATGAAATATCAAAAGGCAAAATGGTTGAAGAATTACAGAAGGAAATATACCGCTACGCCAAGCGTCAAATGACGTGGTTTAGACGAAATGAGCAGATACGATGGTTCAACCCTAGAAAAACCAAAGAGATTGTCCATGCCGTTTCCAAATTTTTAAGGCGGTGATTCTTGTGTTAGGATGGGTAGCACTGGGCGATTAGTTAAGTGGTATAACAAGAGTCTCCAAAACTCTGGTCGGAGGTCCGATTCCTCCATCGCCCGCAGTAACAAGAAAACCGCCAGGAGGCGGTTTTTTGCGAATCTTGACCCCGCATCAAAGTCTGCCCTGTACCTGATACAGGGTGCGGGATGACCCTTGCGTGTCATTTCTTGGACTCCTTGTGCGCAGTGCGCTTTTTGCACCACTCGCAAAACTTTTGAAGCTCGATTTTGCGCTCAACCTTCTTCTTGTTTTTCTCGGACCAGTAGTTGATGTGCTTGCACTTCTCGCACGAGAGTTTTATCAGACGGTCTTGGGACATGGCAAAAGAGTTTAAAGTAAAAAGTGTAAAGTCAAAAGTAAGACTCGGAGACTATACCGTAGACGGCAGAAAAAGGCAACTTCGGCTCAGTTCATGTAGATCCGCCTGATGAGCGGATTGAGACGGGTCACTACTTCATACCAAGAGGCTCCGAGGAGGTTCGCGACCCCCTCCGCGGAAACAGGAGAAGCATCATCGTCGCCAATGACCGTCACCTCATCATCGACGCGTATGTCCGGCACATCGCTTGCGTCGACCGTGAGCATATCCATACTGACTCTGCCGAGGAGTTTGCACTCGTTGCCGCGGATAAGGACCCTCCCGACACTCGAAAGCGCACGCGGGTAGCCGTGCCAATAGCCGATGGGGATGACCGCGAGAAGGCCGTCCTTCGGCATCATCTCGGTGAGGTCGTAGCCAATGCGGCTTCCCTTCGGAAGCTTCTTCACCTCCGTTACGATGGATTTCCAAGCGAGCGCCGGTCGAAGCGTGATGCGTTTTCCGAAATACGCCTTCACCGTTGGCTCGGGCCAGAGCCCGTAGAGCCCGATGCCGACGCGCACCATGTCGAAATGCGACTCCGGAAAAAGGAGCGTACCGCCGCTCGCAGCTGCATGCATGATTGGCTTTAAACCCTCCTTCCTAAACGCTTCACCCCACTTTCTAAACTCAGTGATCTGGTCTTGAGTATCTTTTGGGAAAGCCGGATTTTTGGCGGCGGCGAAATGCGTATAGAGACCTTCGGTCTGAGCTTTTAGCTGATAGCTTTTAGCTTTTAGCTTTTTCAAGACCATAGGCAAGTCGGTCGGCAAAAATCCTTGGCGGTGCATGCCAGTATCAACCTTAATGTGGATTTTAAGCGGGCGAGGAAGCTTTGCTTTTTTGAGCGCAGTGAGTGTCTCGAACGTAGAAACCGTAAGTGAAATATTGTCGCGCGCCGCCTCGGAAAAAAGCTCCGGCATCGTGTAGCCGAGCACCAGTATCGGGAGCTTGACGCCTTCGCGTCGCAGCGCGCGCGCCTCGGTCATTGAATCGACGCCGAGGAAATCCGCGCCGAGCTTTTGCATATCCTTGGAGAAGTCAACGAGGTTGTGACCGTAGGCGTTCGACTTCACGACCGCCATGAGTTTGGTTTGCTTCGGAATAAGATTCCTGAACACGTCAAAATTATGCCTAATCGCCTTGCGATTGACTTCTATCCACGTGCGGAGTCCGGCTCGCTCTATCTTTGAAATCGACATGTGCGCCATAGTAGCTCAAAAACTGAAAACTTCCTACGGCTCGCAAATGTCACGCGGTCAGATTGGAAAACGTATCGTTCTGTTCGATAAAACTGCCATAGTGTGTCTCTACTTTACCAAGCTCGCACCTATTTTCAAAATCGCTGACAATGTGCCACGCGCGGAGCGCGTGGTGAAGCGAAACTAAATTGCACGCTCTCCGCCCCGCCCGCCTCCGCTATCGCTACGGCGGCAACCTCGCAGAAATCTCCCTTACAATTCTTCTTTTGCGCGCGCCACTGAATTTCTTCAATTAGGGAAAGGGAAATTTCTGCTCGGTTCCACGCTACTGCGTAGGAGATGAGATTTTGTTGTCGTGATAAAAACTGGTATAATGTACTCGTATGAAAATTAATCGTATTTATTTAGGTACTTGGCTTCCTCGAACTCGCATTCATTTGAGAGAAATTTATGATTTTCTAAAAAATTGTTCTGGCACTGATTTAAATGAGGGGCAGTTAAGAAATTATCACCAGCAACTAAATATAGAAAAAATTGAATACCAAAATAATCCTGATTTTGATAGTCTTGAATTTACTTCTGGCAGAATTACAGTGGCTATTACCGAGGACGGTATTATTCAGTTGATGGTTGACAAAATTGAAGATATGGAAGCGGATTTAAAAGAATTCGAAGAATTTAACAGCAAAAAATTGGCTCCGGCGCTAGCATATATATTCAGTCGCGGAGCACCTCTCCCTCAACTCTAATAAATATAAGTGAATTTTATCCAAAAATCATTGTCGGGACTGATATTAAACCTGAAGAAGCCGAGAAAATTCTAAATAATCACAATTCTTCATTACTTGCAACTAATGAAGATGGGGGCACTAGGATCTTTTGGGGTAAAGATATTGAAATTATTGATATCGTAAAAAGCGATTTAGATTTTAATACCTTCCTCACTAACGCTATATTGATTGATTCGTCCTCGGATTTATTGAGACGCTATCTCGTCGCTCATCGCAACATATGGGCTGACATTGATTCAATTAGAGAGAGCGGGGATGTTCGTTACGGCGATTTTCCAATAATAAGAAATAAGATTCTCGAATCACTCAAAAATGTATCTTTTATAAGAACACGTTTACAGCAAATGCTAGGAATTATTTCTGCGCGAAAAATGATTTTATCACCAGCAGTTGAGCAGAAGCTTATAAAACTTGGGTTTGAAGACTTTAAAGTTTTAGAATCGTCCAACAATTATTTTAATGATTTATATAAAATGACTGAAGATTATGCACAAGGCACCTTAACATTATTTGAGACACTTGTCTCAGAGAATACGCAACGAGAAGTGCGTTTATTGCAGCAAATCACAGTTTTGGGAGCAATTGTAGGTTTTTTTGGGATGAATATAGCTTTTCCATGGGAAGAGCGCTGGCCTAATATATTTCTAAGCTCTTTTGTAGTAATTGGAGCGATTGTACTGGCAATGAGCATTTTCTATTTTGCTATTAAAAAATTTATTTTGAATAGACGTTTTAATCTTATAGGTACGATAAATAGGAAATAAATTATCGCGACAACAAAATCTCATCTCCTACGCAGTAGCGTGGAACCGAGCAGAAATTTCCCTTTCCCTAATTGAAGAAATTCAGGGGCGCGCGCAAAATTCAAAAATGCAGAAGAAAATTTTGTTGGGCGTAGCCCCGCCTTCGGCGGGGCGCGGAGGCGTTCGTGGCTGTTCGGCTTCAGAGATTTTTGCTAAAATAGGTTCGAGCTTGGTACAATAGAGACACCAGAATAGAACTAGACGGTTTTTTGGAAGCAGAAATGCGGGACGCGCTTCGCGCGTCCCACCACTTGGCTTTGAAAAAGCCGTTGAGTTCCTTATTGGTGCTCTATTCTTGAATTAGTGCGAACCCATTTCGCCGCCGCAGGCGGCGAGAACCCCCCGCGAGAAATCCGAAATGCGGCGGAGCCGCACCGCTGACAATTTCAAGTCTTTCTTTGGCGGCATTCAATCCAAAAATTCGCGAAGCGAATACATAAATAATAAAACACTTTTATGAAGATCTCAATTTTAGAAAAAAGTAAAGCCCCGAGCAGATTGCTAATCCGCAAGGGGCTCCGGGTTGGGAGGCCAGCAGCTCGCTTACGCGGCGACGGCCTCGGGGTTGAAGTTCGGAAGACGGCTCTTGACCGCCTCGACGACAGCGTCGAGGTCGATGCCGGCGCCGCGCTTGCGCGCCAAAAATTCTGAATTCTCTTGCAATCCCGCCAAAAAATCCTTGGGTGGCTCTGCGAGCCGCCCACGATTCCGTCTCCGAAAAACCGTTAAGTTCCATTTTGGTGCGCAGGGCAGGATTTGAACCTGCGTAGCCCGAAGGGCGACAGATTTACAGTCTGTTGCGATTGACCACTCCGCCACCTGCGCGTGAGAAAGATACTAGCAGATTTTAGGCCAAAACGAAACCCGCGATCTACGCGCCGTAGGTATTTCGATTTGTCTCCAATCGCTTCGCTTGGATACATCGGGGACTTCCGCGGGAATGCCAAACCGTACCTGTGGCATCCTAAAAGGCTATGAGTGAGAGCTATTAGCTTACCTTCGCCTCAACCGGTTCTTCGTTCATTACATCGCTTTTTACCGCCTTTCTTCCGTTTCTCCCCTTTTTAACGTCAAACAAAATCCCGCCGTTTTTCATTGACAGCGAAACCGACCCGCCCTTATCAACCCCTCTTTCAATAATGAATGAGGCGACAGGGTTCAGTATTTTATTCTGAATCAGGCGCTTGAGCGGTCTCGCGCCGTACTGAGGGTTATACCCCTCCTTGGCAAGGTACGCGTACACTTCGGAAGTAACCGAGAGCGAAATTTCTTTCGCTATAAGGCGGTCTTCCACCTGCTTAAGCTGAATGCCGACGATTTTCTCCATTGCCTCAACCGAAAGGATGTCAAAGATAATGATGTCGTCCAAACGATTCAGAAATTCGGGACGGAAATATTCCTTCAGCGCCGCGGTAACTTTGTTTTTCGCATCCTCGTAGTCGTTAACCTTGCCGGCAATCGCGAAACCGACTTTTTCCATTTTGTCTATAAACTGAGCGCCGATGTTGGAAGTGAGGATGATAATCGTGTTACGGAAGTTTACCCCGCGTCCTTTCGCATCGGTCAGCCGGCCGTTATCAAGAATCTGAAGCAAAATATTGAACACTTCTGGATGCGCCTTTTCAATCTCATCGAAGAGCACCACGGCATACGGGCGGTGGCGAATCGTTTCGGTGAGTGTACCCCCCTCTTCATAGCCAACATAGCCGGGTGGCGCGCCAATGAGTTTGCTCACGGCGTGCTTCTCCATAAACTCCGACATATCCACGCGGATAAGCGCGCGCTCGTCGTTGAACATAAACTCGGCAAGCGCTTTGGTAAGCTCGGTCTTGCCGACACCGGTGGGGCCGAGGAAGAGGAATGAGCCGATAGGACGATTCGGGTCGGAAATACCCGCGCGCGAACGCTTGATGGCATCTGAAACGCGCTTGATGGGGTCATCCTGTCCGATGATGCGAGATTTGAGCTCTTCTTCAATGCGCGCGAGCCGCGTTGCCTCTTCTTCAATCATTCGCGTGAGCGGAATGCCAGTCCATTTGGCGACGATATTGGCGATATCATTTCCCATAATCTCCTCTTTGAGAATGCGCCGCGAGCTCTGCAGTTTCTTGAGGCGCTTCACGTTCGCTTCCAGTTCCTTTTGAAGCGTCGGCATTTTCCCGTAACGGATTTCAGCCGCTTTTGAAAGGTCGGCGCGCGCTTCGGCGTTCTCCGCTTCAATGCGGAGGGTCTCCAGCTCTTTTTTGGCCTTTTTAATCTCGGCTATCGTTTCTTTCTCGTTCTTCCACTTGAGCTCTATTTCCTTCGTCTTCTCTTTCAAGTCGGCTATTTCCGATTCAATCTCTTTAATGCGCGCCTTGGCCGTCTTAGATAAGCTTGTTTCCGCGGCCGCGTGACGGGACGGGTCGGCCTCTTTCTTGAGCGCCTCTTTTTCAATTTCAAGCCGCATAACCCTCCGACGCGTCTCTTCAAGCACGGGGGGCATATTCTCAAGCGAAATTTTGAGCGATGATGCCGCCTCATCTATAAGATCAACGGCCTTATCGGGCAGATACCGATCGGTGATGTACCGCGCGGAAAGGCTGACGGCGGCGACAATTGCCTCATCCGTGATATGCACGCCGTGAAAGAGCTCGTACTTTTCCTTCAGGCCGCGAAGTATCGCGATCGCATCCTCCACGGACGGCTCGGAAACAAACACGGGCTGGAATCGCCGCGTCAGCGCGGGATCCTTCTCGACATGCTTCTGGTACTCTTTGAGCGTCGTCGCTCCAACGGCTCGCAATTCCCCTCTCGCGAGAGCTGGCTTCAGCATATTGGACGCGTCCATCGCGCCTTCAGCGGCTCCGGCTCCTACAATCGTATGGATCTCGTCTATGAACATGATGACCTTCCCTTCGGATTTCTCTACCTCCTTCATGATGTTCTTGAGGCGTTCTTCGAATTCACCGCGGTATTTGGTACCCGCAATAAGAAGGCCGAGATCAAGTGATACCAATTCTTTATCTTTGAGCGACTCAGGGATATCGCCTTGCGCCATGCGGAGCGCAAGCCCTTCCACGATGGCGGTCTTACCTACGCCGGCCTCACCGATGAGAATAGGGTTGTTTTTGGTACGGCGGGAAAGTATCTGGATGATACGGGAAATCTCACTGTCGCGGCCGATGACCGGATCGAGTTTGTTTTCGCGCGCGAGCGAGGTGAGATTCCGCGTGAATTTGGCGAGAAATTTGAACCGCTTGGGCGTACTGGAGACTTCAACCGTTCGATTGCTCCGAAGCTCCTCAAGCACGCGAAGTATCGACGCCTTCTCAAGTTTGAACCGCGTGAGCATTTCCCGCGAGGTGCCTCCAACGTCAAACATCGCGATAAAAAGGTGTTCAGTGGAAACGAACTCATCTTTGAGCCCTGCCGCGACGCGGCTTGAATTCTCCAATATCTGCGCGAGTTCCGGCGTGAGATAAATTTGATAGGAAGGAGAAAGCACCTGCGAACCTTCCGGACCTTCAATGGTTTCAAGAATAGAATCGGTAAGAAGCACCGTGTCCACCTCCAGCTTTTCAAGAATGGAGACGACAATGCTTTCTTCCTGAAGCAAGAGCGTCGCGAAAAGATGCATTGGATTAACGTGATTCTGTCCGCGCTCTATCGCGAGTTCGTGCGCCCGCCTGATGGCTTCCTTCGCTTTGGTTGTAAAATGATGGAATGGAGGCATAGCAATTTTGAAGACAAAATTGAATTTCTAATACCTAATTTCTAAACTAGAGAAAGAAAAAGCCTTAGAAATATAGGTTAGAGTGTCCAGTATAGCATAACATGGGTCCGTGTGCCTTAATTTCCCGTGCCGGGCACGGGGGCAGAGGCGGTTGCTTCCCTGAGTTCATCAAGTACGTTTTGGATCGGTATGAATATGTTGCGATTTGCGCTCTGTAATCCCGCGTTCATTCCGATGACCGCTCCGGAAAGATTGAGTAAGATGGAACCAAGCACGAGGTCGGAGGAACGGATATCAGTCTTTATGGCGACAAGCTCCTTTATGGCTTCGGGAGTCGCGGATGTTCCCGCGTCAGCCGCCTTTGAAACGGTTCTGTGCACCAGGCTGGAGATAATCCCCGTGGAAACTGAATTCGTGGCATCGCCGCTTATCGCTACCGCCGCCTGTCCGAGTTTGAGTTCTGCCACGGAAAACTGTGGCGGCGCGAACCGATACACTCCTTTCTCTTTGTCCTGCACAATCGGCGAAAGAAAAAGAAGTCCTGCACTCTGATTGGAAAAAACAATGTTGAGCGGAAAGACGCGCCCGTCTAGGAATACGCCCTGATAACTCTCGGCGATGGTATTGCCGGCCGCATCCGTCTTCCGGTACGCGACGCTAATGTCCGCGGCAATCAGTCCTTCGCGCGAGACGACAAGGCCGAGCCCGGCGAAATTGGATATGCCTTCTCCGGTTATTTCTTTGATGCGCACGATGCTTCCGGTGTTCTTTTCAATCGCGCTGATAATTGCGTCATCCGCCTTCACGACAACCGTTTCCTTAGTGACGACGGCCGCCGCCTGTTTTGAGGGTTCTTGCACGACGCGTTCAATTGTCTTTTCAACCACGCGGTTTATTGTTTGTGTAACGCCCGGCGGCGCCTGATCCATAAGGGACACGGTAACAATACCTGTGGCGATGGACGTCACGAATGAGACGAGGAGCGCGAGGAGAATAAGTTGTTGCTTATTGAGGGATTCCATAACAATACGAACTATGAATGGAAGAAACCGATTTCTATATAGTACACAACTATAGAATGGGCTTCAATGTTTGAGGGAAAGAGCCTTCTTGAGAGCAACACAAGCGTTTCCTACGTCTGCCTTTGTGGTATATCGCCCCACCGTAATCCGCAAACTGGAAGGTGCCCGCTTTTTTCCTTCGCGGAGTGCCTTGACGACATACGATTCCTTTTCGTCTTTGAGACACGAGCTTTTGGTGGAGACAGCGATACCGGCAGCGTCAAGCTGGAGCGTGAGAAACTCCGTATCTGTCCCCGGAAGCGAAATGTTCAGATTATTGGGCAGCCGCTCCCCTCTTTCCATGCTGCCGTTCACCACCACTGCATGTATTCGCTTATTCGTACGAATAAGCGAATAGAGATGGTCGCGGAGTTTTTCAACGCGAAGGAATTCCTTTTCGCGTTCCACGGTTGCGATACGCAGCGCTTCCGCAAAACCGACAATCGCGGGAACATTTTCGGTCGTGGAGCGCAACCCTTTTTCCTGTCCTCCTCCGAGAAGCTGCGGGGTAAGTCGTACACCGCGCCGGACATACAGCGCGCCGACACCCTTCGGACCATAGATTTTGTGCGCGTCCAGCGTAAGCAAATCCACACCGAGCGCGTTCACCAGGCAGCGAAGGTACAGCGGCGCCTGGCAGGCGTCCGAATGAAAAACGGGATACCGTTTTTCATTCGGAGAATTGAGAATAGAGAATTTAGAATTGCGAACAGCGGACAAGAGCTGAGCGATTTTGCGGATGGGCTGAATCGTCCCGATTTCGTTGTTGGCATACATGACCGACACCAGAACCGTATTCGGCTTGATAGCCGCGAGTATTCTTTCCGGCTTCACAATGCCGTCCGTTTCCACCGGCACATAGGTTACACTCACTCTCCCTTGCCGTTCCAGTTCCCGAAGCGGCTCCAAAATTGACGCGTGTTCAATGTTCGTCGTAACCACATGCGGTTTACTCCCTTTTAGCACGAATCCACGGCCGTGGATTCGTGCTACATCACAGACTCCGAAAATCGCGAGGTTGTTCGCCTCGGTTCCCCCGCCGGTAAACACAATTTCTTCCGCATGCGCCTCAAGGCATCGGGCAACTGTGATACGCGCGGTATCAATCGCCTTTTTCGCCGAGAGTCCTTCCGCGTGAATGGAACTCGGGTTACCGAAGATTTTCGCGAGAAATGGCCGCATCATCCTCTCCACCCGTGGGTCGAGCGGGGTCGTTGAGGCGTAGTCGAGATAGGTTCTAGCTTTTAGCTTATAGCTTTTAGCTTTAAGATTTGACATAAGCAGAAACGAATGATATCAAAAGGTTCGAAAAGTTCAACCGAGGGACACAAATGAAAGTAAACGAAGTGGAAAAAAGACCGGTATTGACGTATACTTCCCTCCTATGGTGATTGACACGAATATGCTCCTCATCGTCTTAACCGTGTGCATGGTTATTGCCGTGCTTTTGGGACTGCATACGGAGTGGAAGGTCAACAGATTGCTCCGAGGTAAGAGCGGGAAGAGTCTGGAGAATGTCATCATCAGAAACGCCGCCGATATTGAAAAATTCAAGGAGTTTCGCAAGGAACTGGAGACGTACCTTGAATCGGTGGAGAAGCGTCTTGACCAAAGCGTTCGCGGCATCGGCACCGTGCGCTTTAATCCATTCAAAGGAACGGGAGATGGAGGCCACCAAAGTTTCGCCACCGCGCTCCTTGATGAAAATGAAAACGGTATCGTACTCTCAACACTGTACACGAGGGAACGAGTCGGCGTGTACGCGAAACCCCTCAAGAGCGGTAAATCGGAGTATGAGCTCACGCAGGAGGAGCGGAACGCAATCGCGGAGGCGAGGAAGAAGTTGCGTTCCTAAATATCGAATACCAAATCCCGAATATCTAAAAAACAAGTCAGATACTGAATATCGAGACCTAAATCATTCTTTCTTAGTTTGATGTTTGGTATTCGGGGTTAGATATTTTCCGGTATTAGATATTCGGAATTCGATATTCTGCGACAAAACAAGATTAAAATGAACGCGCAAACAACCAAAACCGAAAAGGGAATCAAAACCCCGCGCCCTCCAGTCGTGGCGCTGATGGGTCATATCGACCACGGCAAGTCCACCCTGCTGGACTATATCCGCAAAACCAATGTCGTGGGAGGCGAGGCGGGAGGCATCACTCAACATCTTGGCGCGTACGAAGTCGTACATACCACAAAGGAAGGCAAAACGCACAACGTAACGTTTTTGGATACGCCCGGCCATGAGGCGTTTAAGGGAATTCGGAGCCGTGGCGCGACTGTTGCAGACATTGGAATACTTGTCGTCTCCGCAGAAGAAGGGGTGAAGCCGCAGACCATTGAAGCCCTCGGCTCTATTAAGAAGGCGCGTATTCCCTACGTTGTCGCTATCACGAAAATCGACAAACCGGAGGCAAACGTGGAGCGTACGAAGCAGAGCCTCGCCGAGCATGAAATATATCTTGAGGGGTATGGGGGCGATATTCCGTTTGCCGCCATTTCCGGAAAAACCGGCGAGGGAGTGCCTGATTTGCTTGATCTCATTCTCCTCGTCGCGGAGATAAACGATGTACACTCCGAAATCGGAGCGGCAATGCGCGCGTTCGTGATTGAGTCAAATGTTGACCCGAAAAGGGGCATCACCGCGACGCTCGTTGTCAAGGAGGGAATCATAGCAAAAGGTGATGTTGTTGTCGCGGAAGACGCGTTCACGGTTACTCGGCGAATTGAAAACTCTTTAGGAAAACCGACAGAGCAGGCTCGGCCTGGGCAGCCGGTGCGCGTCGTTGGATGGAGCTCAATTCCGCATGTCGGCGCGCTCTGCCGCACTGTGAAGGATAAGCGCACCGCCGAGGCGGAAGTGCTGCTTGAAGAGGAAAAGAAAAAGAAGCGTCCCATGAATACCGCCACCACGCTTGTTGTGGAAACAGCGATACTCCCGCTCGTTATCAAAGCGGACACGGGCGGAAGCCTTGAGGCTGTAGAGGCGGAAGTCCTAAAGCAGGCGACCGAGAAGGTTCAGATCCAAATCGTTTCGCGCGGCATTGGCTCCATAAGCGAGGGCGACCTCAAAAGCGCGAAAGGATGCCGGGAGCCCGCAATTGTCGGATTCAACGTAGACATTGACCCTCCGGCGCGCGGCATTATTGAACGCGGTCTGCCTGCCGCGCCGGGCGCGGCGCAGGCAAGTGGCATCACGGTGCGTACGTTTGACATTATCTACAAACTGGGCGAGTGGGTCGCGGAGCTCGTCAAACAGCGAACGCCAATTGTCACGGTAACCGCCGTCAAAGCAAGCGCGCGGGTGCTTAAGATCTTTACGACCGAGAAAGACCGACAGGTTATCGGCGGGAAAGTGCTTGACGGTACGATTGAAACGGGAGATGAATTTAATATCTTACGCAGGGGCGCTTTGATTGGGAAAGGAAAAGTGCGGGAGCTCCAGCGGTTTAAGGAAAAAGCTTCTTCCATACAGAAGGACAGCGAGTTTGGCGCGTTTGTATCCACCAGTATCGGCATTATGCCAAACGACCAGTTGGAGGTGGTGACGACGGTTGAGCAGTAGCATACCGCCGTGCAGAAGGCGCAAACGATACCGCGATGGAAGCCATATACGAGGTAAGTAAAAATTCGTGTCGTTTGTTTAGTTCGCGTTGTTGGCGGTGTTCGTCTGTTGGCATATTCAAACATGAGTTTAAAATCGGAAAAAATGCGGGAAGCGATTAAGCACGCCGCGGCCGAGTTTATGGCCGAGGTGGCGGACAACACGTCGTTGATTACGGTTACGGACGTGAAGCTCTCTCCGAAGACCGACCGAGCGACAATTCTTGTTACGGTATTTCCGGATGATAAAGAGGAGGAGGCGCTCGCGTTCGCGCGCCGACAAGGCGGTAAACTCCGCGACTGTATCGGCCGGCGTATTTCTCTCCAGTACGTGCCGTATATTTCTTTCGCGCTGGACGTAGGCGAGAAGAACCGGCAGCGGCTTGATGAACTCTCAAGTCCCTAGAAAATAAGCGCGTTGTGCGCTATTGTAGTGTTTGTGGCTAAAACATTTTGCGAAACAAAATGTTCGCCCGACCGCCAACGGCGGTTTAAGGCCACGTGGCGAAGATAGTAACGCGGGAGTCTGCAAAACTCTTATGCGAGGGTGCAAGTCCCTCCGTGGCCTTCCTGATAGCTTTTAGCTGTTAGCTTTTAGGTTTTAGGTTTCCTAACAACTAGAAGCTAGAAGCCAATAGCTTCTATGCGCCCGGGTGGCGGAATTGGTAGACGCCCAAGACTTAAAATCTTGTAAGGATTAATCTCCTTGTGTGAGTTCGATTCTCACCCCGGGCATAGCGTGAAAAATCTCTTTCTTTCCTCTTCGGGTTTGAAACTTATCGCTATCGTGACGATGGCGGTTGACCATATCGGCATGCTGTTCTTTCCGGAGCAGTCTCTCCTCCGCGTTATCGGGCGGCTCTCGTTTCCTCTGTTTGCCTTTCTTATCGCTGAAGGATTCTTCAAAACAGGCGACGCGCATAAATACCTTTTGCGTCTGCTTACATGCGCCGTCCTTTCACAGCTTCCGTTTACGCTGTTTATACAGGCGGCGGGGGTGGAGTACTTAGAGCTTAATATCTTCTTCACCCTTGCCGGAGGACTTCTCGCGCTGATTGCGCTGAAACGTTTGCCGCTCCGCTATTCGCTTCCCTCTACCCTTGCCATTCTTGCCCTCGCGCACTACGCCTCGTTTGATTATGGTGTGTATGGAATACTTACCATACTCGCAAGCGGACTCTTTCTGCGGTTTCGCCACGTCGGCTCGTTTTTGCTCTTTTCGCTTCACTGCGGCGAAACACTTTTGACTTTCTTCGCGGGAGCGCTTTCACCGCAAATCTACGCGGCAATGAGTGTGCCTCTCTGTATGCGCTATAACGGCGAACGCGGGCGGCCATTGCCGCGCCGGCTTTTGTATTGGTTCTATCCCGCGCACCTCCTGCTTCTCTTCCTCATATGGTATGCTCTTCTCCATCTCAAATGATAATCGTATGCGAACTCCAAAGAACGCGTGCAAAGAGTGCGAACCGGCGCAGGTAAACCATTTTGTCATCAGGGCCTCTTCCTATATGGGGCTCTTCATTAAGCCTCTGCTGAAACCGCTTGATTATCTCACGCGTGTAGTGCTTCCTCCTCGCTCGTTCTCGTGGTTCAATCTCGTCGCTCCGAAAGTGCTCCGCACGCTCGCGTTTTTCCGTATCGGAAAAATTGAAACAGAGGTGCGGAAAGACGATAGCGACCGTACGCGCTGTTTTTGGGAGGAGGCGAAGCGGCGCGGTATTCACATGGTGATGTACCGGTGCGGCCCCATCAAGGACTTGTTTATCGCCACCTTCAAGGGCCGGACGATTTGCTTTGACGGGCTTCCCCGCCCCATTGGTCCTGAAGCGGAGTCGCTGTACTGGATGGACAACAAACCGCTTATGCGCAAGCGCTTTGCGGAACACGGCATCCCTGTCGCGAACGGCGCGGTGGCGTTTCGGCAGAGCCGGGCAATTGAAATTTTCCGCGCGCTACAGAAGCCGGTTATCGTGAAGCCCTACAGCGGCTCGCGGAGCCGCCACACGACCGTGCACTTGGACACTGAAGAGAAATTTCTCAAGGCCTTTAAAAGCGCGAAGGTGCTTTCCCCGCTCGCGCTGATTGAAGAAGAGCTTGAAGGGTTTGTACACCGCGGGACGCTGATTGGCGGGAAGCTCGTTGCCGTAATGCGCCGTGAACCACCGCATATTATCGGCGACGGCACCCATACGGTTCGCGAGCTCGTTGCGGAGGAAAACAAATTGGAAGGAAGACACGGAAATACATTTCACCCCATCGTCTTAAAACAAGAGGCGGAAATGGAGCTCGGACGGCAAAAATTACATGTGGACAGCGTGCCCCGGAAAGGACAGCTCGTAACGCTGAATCAAAAAGTAAGCAGAGGAATCGGAGCGAGTACGACCGACCTTACGGATGAAATGCACCCCGATAACTGCGCGCTTCTTCAGAAAATCGGAGCGCTTTTAAAAGACCCGCTGGTCGGTGTTGACTTTATTATGCCGGATGTTCGCGTCCCGTGGCGGGAGCAAGGCCGCGCCGGCGTCATTGAGTGCAATTCGCTCCCGTTTATTGACCTGCATCACTACCCACTCCACGGCAAACCGCGCAATGTCGCCGGCGCGCTGTGGGATATCATATTTCCACCGACAACTAGCCACTAACAACCGACCACACAGACTTATACCGCTTTTCTTTCGGGAGATTTTGTTGTAAGTTGTAGGTTGCCAGTAGTCGGTTGAAGTCTCCCGAACGACTTTCCCTTCGGAAAACGTGAACGGGCAAGCCGCCCATAGCTCAGCTGGTAGAGCAATCGCCTCTTAAGCGAAAGGTCCTTGGTTCGAACCCAAGTGGGCGGATAGCAATTAACTGACAACCAACCACTTACCACCAACTACAAAATTTCACGCATTAGTCGTAAGTTGTTAGTTGTAGGTTGTTAGTTGCAGAGGGCGAGTGGCGAAATTGGCAGCCGCGCCAGCCTTAGGAGCTGGTACTCGTATGAGTTTGTGGGTTCAAATCCCACCTCGCCCATTACGAACGAAGTGAGTATGCGAGAGAAAGCGCGGGGCGCTTTCGTGTGGGATTTGAAGCCCGATTGAGATTTTTCTGGAGCGTCTGCGCGAACGGAAAAACCAATCGGGGTACTGAAGCTGTAAGCTTCAAATCCCACCTCGCCCATTACGAACGAAGTGAGTATGCGAGAGAAAGCGCGGGGCGCTTTCGTGTGGGATTTGAAGCCCGATTGAGATTTTTCTGGAGCGTCTGCGCGAACGGAAAAACCAATCGGGGTACTGAAGCTGTAAGCTTCAAATCCCACCTCGCCCATTACGAACGAAGTGAGTATGCGAGAGAAAGCGCGGGGCGCTTTTTGGTGGAACGTAAAGACGGTTAATCTTGCTAACTTGATGATTTAGCAAACACTGACGGCCGTCAGTGTTTGCTAAAGTGGCTAGAAGGAAAAAACAACGAATATAAAAAATTGACGAGTACTTGATAAAACCTAGACCTGTAGGGCTGGTTTGGCTAGCGCACAGTCTTGACTCTGCGCCGAAAGTGTGATAGTGCGTAGGGCATGACCGTCAAAGTGGCGGTTGTGCCCTTTGATAAACAGTGAGGGTGACCTCACTCAAACTCAACTCAAACAAAAGTCCTCACGACAACCCGTGAGGCAATGAAAGGCTGGTAACTATGGCAAAGCACGGAAGCAGTGGCGGTGGTGGTGGAAGTGGTGGTGGCGGTGGTGCGGCCGGCGCAGGTGCGCCAGCTGTTTCGCATGTCGGAACAGACCTGGGAGCAGCGGCGGCTAGCGCCTTCGCCGCTTTCGGCGAAACAATTGTCCCGGATATCCTGAGGTCGGGTTTTCAGCCGACCCTCCGTCGTCGCGCGGAGAAAACTGCGAAATGGGCAAAGCAGTTCTTCCCTCCCGACCATCCTCTTTGCGCAGACGGGCCTGAAATTGTCATAGACCTCGTCGGGACACTCATCAAGCGTCTCGGCAAAGGAGGAAAGACATTCGCGGGAATTGCCCTTGAAGAGATGGGGGAATTCACGAAGATGTTCGGACAGGAGTTTTGCAAAGAGGACAACGGGGAGAGCAAGACGAAGAGACCTGTCGAGAAGGAATTCCTGGAAAGTTATCCCGAAGCGGCTAAGGCCTTAGATAAAGCCATGGCCGACCTCGTGGCCAAAGCGACGGAGTTGCGCAATTTCGCAACTGAAGCAGATGCAGGGGCGGTGAGCGATATGCTCGACAACCGAGCGGCACGGCACCATCAATTCATGAAGGTGCTGATTAACGGTCCGAAAGAAACGCCGAAACCGGCAGTGCCGATGTCGCGTCGGTACGAGGACGCCAAGAAATGGGCGGACAAAGAATTGAACACCGCTCTCGCCCCCGTCGTCGCGGAAGCCGGAAGGCTGGTCGCGGAGTTGGAGGCGTCAAACGCGGCGTTTGACGCAAAGATACGAGCAAAGGGACGCCCGAGCCTGTCCCTTACTGAAAAATTCTTCAAATGGCTCTCAAAGTAAAACCTCAAATTGAAAGAAAGGAAAGCACTTGAACGCTATATTACAGTTAATCGGATTCCTGTTTTCCGGGCTAGGAGCAGGAATTAGTCGGATTCGGACTCTGGCCCCATCGGTTGCCCGCCCATACGTGAAGGTGTTGGAAAAACTCACCATTTTCGCAGTTGGAATTGTCACTGCGTTTGTGCTATTGGGTTTTCTCGCGTACTGGGTGTCACAACTTGCGGTATTTAGTTTTCTGGAGCCGATGTGGAGAATCTTCATGTTGGCAGGAGGACTATTCGCCTTCGCGTTTGGGTTTCTGTTTAGCGTCCTCGCGGCGCCAATCGTAGCACTCGTCGCGGCCGCAACCGTAATGCCTCCAGGAACCACAGCGACTACGGGGGCGGTAGAAGCACTCCCGTGGTACCGCTGGCTGTCGCCAATCGGGCTCTTGCGGGAAGTGAGAAACCTCGGGGGGGAGGTGCTGAAGGCTGTCAGAAGCGCGATTAACCAGTACATTGAAGCAGCGCGCTTCGTACTGGTTGTCTCCGGGTTCTGGTTCTTCTTCTTCTCCTTTATGCCCAGACCGAGTGTGACGCTACTCTTGGCGTCACTTCTGGGACTGGGAGCCGTGTGGCTCAATCGGGCCTACAAGGGCATTTGGTCTTGGTTGGCACAGGCGGGAGTTCTTTCCGTCCTCGCCTTCTACGTTCTGATCCTTCGGTTTCCGAACGTAAAGTGGTTCTCACTCCTCTTCCCCACCACAACGCCGAACGACCTAACGGAAGGGGGAATAAAGGCAGGAGCGAGGGGGGTAAAAGGGTGGATGCTCTCCTGGGACTGGTTTGACTCCACCGTTGCCGCAATTGTGCTGGCGGGAGGAGTTCTTCTCTTCCGGTGGCTCATACAAACTGCTCCGAAATTGAAAGCGGAGGCCACAGAAGATGAGCACCACAAAGCGGCCTCGGCGCCTCACGACGCGCACGCCAAGTCGTCGGTAGCGGGAGTGCTGGGAACAGCCGTCCTCTTACTCACGGTGGTTGGCCTGGTGCTCATCATCGGGATGGGTTTCCAAGGGTGCCAACGGGAACACCGAGAGGTCGTGGCGGAGGCGAAAGCCCGCCAAGACCTCCTGCGGGAACAGGCGGCGGCGGTTCGGGAGGCGCGACTCGCGCGCCCCAGCCGTCCTACAACCCCTCAATTGGTGCAGACGGGGACAAATTCGTCCACGGCGGCACCGGCGGACGGGAGCGGGACAGTTTGGCGGGGACTCAAAAACCCAGCCAAACATTCCGTTGACTTCACGAATGATATGTGGAGCCCGCGGATTCCCCGTCCCCCGCGGATGGAGGGGCGGTTGGAACCCAACCTCCGTCCAGTTGAAGTTCGGGTCAGCGGGGCAGGAGACCCGCAAGGCACGGGCCGTTTTTGGCGGGACGGCGATATCCTGAAGGCGGAAGACGCCTTCCTGGAGTATCGTTTCCCCAAAAATACCAATGTGGTGAGCGTCACCATTGGTATGGGGTATCGGGCAACAAATTGAGTTGAGACGCTCGCACGGGGCGGAGAGAAAAGGCATGGCCATGTGGCCATCACCTATCTCTCCGCTCTTTTTGTTATCCGCCCGCGACGTGGCAGTAGCGAAGTAGCCGTAGACTAGGAGCGGCTTGCGGATAACAAACCCCCTCACCATTTTCACTGAATCACTGTGAATTACGAAACTCTAATCTTGTCATTCTTGCGGATGCGGGAATCTAGGAAAGCCCTCAATCCACTGGATTCCCGCCTTCGCAGGAATGACAGAAAACGGAGAAATGCATCGTTTCGCAATTCACCGTGAGAAAAATTTGCGCGGGCAGAGCAAAATCTGCCCGGGCGAGGCAATGACAGAAAGGGAGAAATACAAAAAACACCACCCCCTCTTTAATTCTCCCCCTCAACGAGGGGGAGAGGAAGACCAAAAGCAACTCGTTACCAAAAGCTATCAGCTATACGCTAACAGTTTCTTACGGTTTCGCCGAGAACTTATACGGCCCCAGCACTTTTGAACAGTTATTGGCTTCGTCTTGCTCCGCAACCGCTCCTCCCGTGTCGGCACAAACTTGCAAATACGCGGTATGCTCGTCGGGCGTGGAGGACCACGGAAACTCCTCCAGTGTTTTGCTCTGGGCGCCTCCAATGCCGTTTATGGTGAGCTCTCCGATGGTCCGCGGGCTGGTTTTCATATCCGAACTGAATGCGAGTATATATTTCACTTTGAAAGCGCTCTGATTTCCGAGTTTGCCGAGATTCCGTATCGCCGCCTTCAGTGTAAACGGACCCTCAACGTAGGTGTCGCTCACTTTTGTCCGTTTGAGGCCGATAATGGAGAACGTCGGAACAGCAAGGTCGGTGAAGCCGACATTTACCTGCATCGTCGCGCTTTGCGCCGCTCCCCGCCCGAAACAGGTGATGATGAACGGACGACTGACAATGAGAGAGCCGGTCGCGGAACCGGTAGGCGGAAGGATTGACGCTCCGCTCCAGTTCGCGACACATCCCGTCCCCGCCGAACTCCATTGAACGGTAAACGGAGAACCGGCCGCCACGGTCACGGGGAGCCTCACGGGAGCGCCACCGATGTGGATGGATGCCTGAAGACCGACTGACCGAACCGTGGGGAAAAACGGGTCGGGAAACGGGTCAACCGCAGGCGGCGCCTCGGCCAGCGTCATCGCGGGCATGGCGAGGATAAGAAAGACAAGCACTTTTCGGAACATACAGTTCACGGCAGGAGGAAGAAGAGGTCAAACTTAGCGAAAATAAAAGGGAGTTTGTATTACTCTTGTGTTGTTCGTTTCGCTTGACTCGTCAACCACGCCGGTTGAGTCGGCTCTGACACAGAAATACCACGGGCCGCCGGCGTCTGTCTTATGTACATACGTCGTCACGGTTGGTACTGCTCCGGGCGCAAGGGGAATACCCGCTCCCACAAGACCAAAGTTCTTATCTGACTCAGGTCCCATTTTTTCCCAACCTGCGTCGCAGCTCGTGTTGGGAATCTTGTCTTTCGCTGCGCCATACACGACTTTAATCGGTGGTGTCCCGGGAATACTGGTTTTCCCCGCGTTCCTCAAAACCGCGCTAAAGGATATAGAGCCGTCGCCAGCCTTGTAAGTGTTCTTGGGAACTGCGGGAACGGCGGCAATCGCGGGAATTGCCGCTTGAATCACATTTCCGCTCGCGTCCTTTTTCTCCGGTACGGCTGCGCGTGCGGCTATAGCGGGAGCGGCGGCAATAGGTTCCTTGCCAATCGCGGAAAAACTGGCGATGGTGATGTCTGGCTTCACGATATTTACTTTCACCGCTACCGTTTGTGCCTGCCCGATGCCGACACAGGTCAGCACAAAAACGCGACCTCTTGGGAAAGCGTTATTATCGATGGTCGCCTCGATTTTACCGACGCCTTCCGTGACAGGGATAGAGTCCGTCTGCCAGTTGCTGTAACAGGTTTTCCAATCCTTAGGCACAGTCCAAGAGAGCGTGATGGGCGTGGCGGGTGGAGCATCAATGGAACCTCCTTTCGCGGCAAACCCGGCGGCCTGCGCGGTAAGCGTCACCTTGCCCGGTTTAGAGAGCTCAACGGAACCGAAAGGCGCCGCCCTCGCCACAAACGGAAGGACGAACATAACGGTAGCGAGCGCATACATGCCTAGCCTCAAAAAATAGGTCTGTGTAGACATAACAAAAGAGAACTAATAATAAAAAACTGCAGCCTGTTGAGATACTGTGTAGTTTAGCACAAATGAGCAGGGTCGTCTTGGGTTATCCACAGGGCGCAAGATACGCAGACTACTCAAAGCACACTACACAAAAAACCAAGCAAAGACACAGACCTTACAAAGTATACTCTCACATTACGGCTTCTGAGTTTGCGCTTTTGGATACTGTGCATTGTGCTTTTCTCTAGGATTTGACAAAATCCTGTTATCTGATATAATCCCACGCATGAAAAAATCCGATGCTAACACATTCGCGTCTTTCGCGTTTGCGTTGTTTTTTTCTTTCGTCTTTTTGTTGTGCGTACCGGCATCCCTGTCGGCGCAGACCTCTCTTAATTACGGGCAAAGCGGAGCGGGGCAATTCTATCTCTTGCCCAATGGCGCTTCGTATGGGTATTACTCCTCCCCCGCGAGCCGCGGGACGGTAGCATCCGGACTTTCCGTGTCCTGTACGTCCGCGAAGATGAACGCGTCTGTCGGCGAGTCGGTGACATGGTTTTCGTCGGTTACCGGTGGCACGGGGCGCTATGCCTATTCTTGGAACGGTACGGACGGTCTTTCGGGAAATCTCGCTTCCCTTTCCGCGACCTACTCGCGGAGCGGAGAAAAGTTCGCGGAGCTTACGGTCACGTCGGGAGCTCAAATGACGACGGTCTCCTGCGGCTCGGTGCAAATCGGTTCTTCATCTTTGTCGCGCGGAGGATTCGGACAATCGGGCCTCGGCGCGTCGTGTTACGCCGTTCCGGAGCGGATTGCTCCCGGAGAAAGCGCCACGTGGCTCTCTGTGGTTTCGGGTGCCAGCGCGAACACGACCTACGCGTGGGACGGTGCCGACGGACTCACGGGAAATCGTCCGCTTGTTTCTAAAACCTACACCGCGCTCGGCGTGAAGCCCGCTCTGCTTACCGTGACGGACGGCGGCGCTCGTGTCGTGGCCGCCTGTACCAACGCGGTGACCGTGGGCTACAAGCCGCCCGCCGTGGAGAAAGTCGCGGTCGCCAAGCCGCCGTCCGTATCGCAAACGCTTGATATTCAAGGTATCTGTTCACCTTCCGTGACCAAGGCGAAAGTAGGCGACGAAATCATCTGGCACGCGGCGGTCGTGGGCGGAAACGGTTCGTTTCAGTTCCTCTGGAACGGGGACGAAGCGCTTTCGGGAAATGCGAGTACGACCAAGAAAATGTATGAGACCGCGGGAATCAAAAAAGCATCGGTTGCCATAAACTCCGCGGAGAAAAACACGACGATTTCCTGTACGTCGGTTGAAATTGAAAAAGGCAGTGGTCTCATGGCGGCGGCATTCCTTTCGTTGGTAAGCGGTCCCGTCATACTCATCCTCGGACTGATTCTCGCGATACTTATCGCCATTCTCATCGCCCGCCGGAAAAAGAAGCAGGAGGAAAAGGAGGAGGAAAAAGACCACGTGGAGTAAGTGCTCAATCCGCCTGAGGCGGATTGAGCACCCCCGCGCAGAGCCTGCCCTCGCGGAGGCGTGGGGAGGGGGTCCAGTCTTTTCTTCTAGATTCCCGCCTACGCGGGAATGACAGAAGTGGCGTAGCGTAGCGACTATGTTTTTTGAGCACCCCCGCGACGAAGCGGTAGCGGAGTAGTCGTCGACTAAAGGGGGGTCCAGTACAAACTCCTTACGACTACACTCGTAGGGTGTTTTTCATATTTTTGCTTCTGTTCGCTTGCCCGCTCAAGTCTTACGCAGTAAAAGTTGTGCGGGTAGTTCGTATTGCTGGACAAACCAGAAATGTATGGTAGTCTCTTGAACGGAAACAAGCAAAAACCGTCAACCCCACACACGGCCAATGAAAACGACCATCACCTCCCTTGCACTTCTCACCTGCATTCTTCCACATCTCGCGCTTCAAGCACAGCCAAACTATGGGACGAGTGCGGGCGGATTCCCTGTATTACTCCCCAACAACAACTCCCGCACTACTGGCACAGCCTCTCAAGCTCCCGCCGCCACTTCGCCAGCGGCAACATCACCGCCGGCAAGACCTGTGGCGCTCCCTGCCGATTTCCAGAGTTACCTCGCCAACGCTGTCCCGACAAATTTTATGGTCGGGAAAAGCATTGTGCTTAGCTGGAAGAATCCTGCGCTGCCGTTCACCTGGACATATTTTGACTGGGTCGGGCTCTATCGTGTCGGAACTCGCGACAGCGAATTTGTGGAACGGAAACCCGTCATCGGACCCTTTCATGAAATGACCTTCACGCCGCCCACTGCGGGAGTCTATGAGATTCGGTACATCCACTGGACCGGCGAAACGGTACTGAAGCTCGGACCAATAGTCGTGAACTCTCCGCCGCCACCCGAGCCCGCGCCGTTCATTCTGCGCATTGAACGGACCGGTCTATATACCAGCCGTGTTTCGTGGCCGACCCAAACGAACAAAACGTACGTTCTGTACGTCAGCCCAGACCTTAAGGACTGGGAGGCGTACTCTGTCGTGACCGGGACAGGGACGAACGCAACCCAGACCATTACGACATTCGGCCACGCCTGGTTCAAGGCGCTGGAGCACTGACGGCGCTCCCACTCTTCTGTCCTTCTTTCTGTTCGCGCGAGCGGCTCTTTGCGGAGCCGCTTTTTATTTTCCGCCCATGAACCGTGAGGAATGAACGGGAGCGTCACAATTTGTCATTCCTGCGGAGGCAGGAATCCAGTTCATCTTGTACATTCTGGATTCCCGCCTTCGCGGGAATGACAGAAAAAGCCCTGTGTTCAGCAAACTCCACTGGGGATACTTGCGCTATTTGTACTTCCGTGGTATTATCGGGCAAGAGAAAGTGGTTTTCTCTGCCGAACGTATTAAAGTCCGGCCAACCAGAACGTCCGACACTCTGCCCTCCATGAACACCTCCTTTGCCCTTTTCATTTCCACCATTCTCGTTTCGGTAAGTTGCGTCGCACAGATGCAAAACACCGCAACCAACGCCAACCCCGCCCAGCCGCTTGCCGCAGCGCCGACGAACACCGTTGACCTCGCGGCGCAGGTTGCCGAGCTGAAGGTGCAGGTGGAGCAAACCTCGCGTCTCCTCGCGGAGTGCGCGAAGGCGAACGCAGCGCTTGCTTCGGCGCTGACCAACGTCCAGCACGCACCACAACCCGCGCCTGCCCAGCCGCAACGTCAGCTGTACTACTTTGACGGGCGGCGGTTTGTACCGGTTGCGACGGGAACAAGCACCGCCCCCGCTCGCACGGCGACACGCGGCGCCCCGGGTACTGTTGTAGGGGTCTTCCAACCCAGTCAGCGGGTGGGGCCTCTATATTACGAGACGCAGGTAGATGGGCGGAGCTTTTACTCCCTCGCGCCCGCGCCGAGATAGTCGGCCCTGCGGAAATCCCCCCGCCAAAAGGCGTCTCCCCAGAGGCGCCTTTTTTCATTTTCCGCCCGCGAGTCTGCGAGCGGTATTCGGGCGCATAGCTCCACACAAAAGTAACTCTTCACACTTCTCATTCTCCCTTTCCTAAAGGGAGTGGCCGCAGGCCGAGGGATTTTGAAACCCTCCGCCTCGGAAAATCCCCCCCCCCAGGGCAGCCGCCTTTACGAAAGGGGGAATACCTCGGCACCTCCTTTGGGAAAGGAGGAATTAAAGCCATTCTTCGCGGAGTGTGAGGGGGTGATCGCAAAATGCTTGACGACAGGCCTATTTATATGATATAGTGCGGACAGGATACAGAATCACAAAAAACCAATTCCGGGCAAGCCCGGAACAACCTTACCGAAAGACAAGCGCAAATGAAAACCTCCTTGTACCTTGTTATCGTCATCGTCACGCTCGCCACCGCCGGATGCTCCAGCACACCGAAAGTCGTGCGGACCTTCCAGTCCCTTATGACCTACACCTTGGGGCAGGAACCCCAGAAGGTTGAATACGGGAACCAGGGGAAAATCTGGCGGGAGAACGCTAAGGCCGAGCAGGCCGACAGGCTGGAGCACCAGCGCAAGATGAAGCAGTTGGAGTACATGGCGGCGGAACAGGCATTCGCCGCCACCAACGGGATTCATCTCGCTCCACAAGCCGCTCCCCCGTCCCCGTCCGCTCCGGCTCCCCGGCCGCAATCACAGTTACAGCGCGGCTCAACAACCCGCAGGACGACGGCGGGACTGCAGGGTGGTTGGGGAACCTACCCCGACCGGTCCCTGCGGGGGCAGTTTAGCCTCTTCACGGGGGGACTCCGGGCGTTCCTGCTTCCCCACTCGCAGGCGGGGCGGGAGCGGGGAGTCGTTACCTCCTTCATCGCGTACCCATCGGCTCCCGCCGCCCGCGTGAGCGCAACGGCAATCGCGAGCGGGCGGGTGAACCTCGGCGGCCAACCGAGGCTCACGCAGAAGGCGCTGGAGCACGCCCGCTCTGTAAATCCCAACTTTGACCGCGACCAAAGGGTCGGAGTCGGGGGGAGGACCTACGAGGCAGACATCTTCGTCCTCGGAGGCGCGGAGTATCGTTCGGCGGGGACGCCGGGGCGACCCCCGATACGATGACGATTGTTTACCCGTTCAAGTTTTGCTCCGCAGGAGTTGTCCGGGCTTGCCCGTTCAAGTTTTGCTCCGCAAAAGTTGTTCGGGCTCACGAAACGGCAGGAATAAACCCCTGCTGTTTTCTTTTGTATTTTGGGAATCTGGATTGCCGTCTTCTTGCCAGAACAAGTCTTATGGAGAAAGATTTGCGCGGTCAAGGAATGACAAAGAAAACGAAAACCGCCCCCGCTTTTGACTCCGAAGAGAGTCAAAAGCGGAGGCGGTTAAACCAAGAAATGTTCTTTATTTTGGTTGAAGCACTTCTGTACCGCCAAAACCCGGGAGTTTCGAACCAACGTCCGCCGTCGTATATCCCGTTTTCTTGAGGTCAAAGCTGTTGACCAGCACATTCACGAGCCCCCAGACGGAGAGCATAATAAACACGCCGACCACGCCCCAGACGATGTACTGCTTGGCCTGCGCGCGCTTCTCTTCGTCTCCCGCGCCCGAGATGAAGTTGAATACGCCCCAGATGATGACGAGCACCGCGAGCCCGACGAGGAACGGGACAATCGTATTGATGACCGCGTTAATCTGGCCGATGAGGTTCGCGATGTTATCATCCTCCGCATCTTGCGCGAATGCGGCAAACGGCAAGAGGTACGCGGACGCTGCGATTGCGAATTTCTTCATATAGGAAGGTTAAATAAATAAATTAGTAAACCCCGCACCTTGCTTGAAAAGCAATATCCCTGATACCTCAAAGCATCGACATCTTTGAACAGAAAATATGACTTCCCTTGCAAGGTGCGGGGTAAAACGACCCTTTTAATGCAAAATCCCCTTAAGTATATACCTATCTCGGATGGGCGCAAATGGCGGTTATCCCCAACCCTGAAGAAGGTTCTAGGTTCTAGCTTTTAGCTTCTAGGAAAAGCTGAACACTTTTATAGTATTTCCCCTAGAAGCTAGCACCTAAAAGCTAACAGCTTCTCTTACCCCCCTATCTGCGTAATCGTGTTCTGGATGATGTTCATAATTCCCCCCACCCCCGCCATGATAGCCATGCCGATGATACCCCAGAGCATGTGTTTCCCTCCCGTACTGCGGGCCTCCTCATTATCCAGATTTGCCACGAACTGCACGAGCCCCCAGATAAACACCACAAACGCCGCGGCAAACAGCACATAAATAATAGGGTTCAGCACAAAGGTGCTGATGCGATTCACGAGGTCGGTCGCGTTCGCCGGCGGGTCGGTAATTTCCACAAGCGGGAGGTCCTGCGCGAGCGCGATAAAGGGTGCACCAAGCAAAACCAAGAGAGAGCCTCTAACGAGCGATGCCTTTTTGCAAAGAAGACTCATAGGTATGGTAAAAAGGGGGTGAGATCAATCATGCGGCACTCCGCCGTCTTGGTTGGCATTCTGCACCCTCGGCACCCTTGGGATTTGGTTCGGGTTTATTTGCCGATTAAGCTGGAAACTGTTATACAAAATGTTCACAAAACCCCATACCGAGAGCATACAAAAAACGCCGACAACTCCCCACAAAATATACTTCTTCGCTTCCGCACGCTTTTCTTCGTCCGCGGCACGCGTAAGATAGTTAAAAATACCCCAAATAACGATAAAGACGGCCAACCCGATAATGAACGGGACAACTCTGTCCAATATATTCTGCACCTGTCCTAAAAATCCCGCGATGTCCATATGAGTGAACGCCTATAGCTGATAGATTTTAGTTTATAGAATAGAACTGATAGGTATGTTTAATCTTACTATAAGCTATCAGCTAAAAGCTATAAGCTTTGTGCATACTGCGGAAATACCGACGGCACGTCTACAGGGGTCTTCTTCAGATTGAACGTGTTATTCAGCACATTCACAAGTCCCCAGATGGACAGCATGAGGAAAATGAAGATGACGCCCCAGAGGATAAACTGCCTCGCTTCCGCCCGTTTCTCCTCCTCCGCGGAGTGGGAAATGTAACCGAAGATTCCCCACATCACGAGAAACACCGCGAGCCCTATAAGGAACGGAACGATGGTGTTGAGAATCGCGTTAACCCGAAAAATCAAACCGCTGATGTTCGTAATCTTTCCGTCACCACCTCCACCTGTATCATAATCACCAGAGTAATGGCTATCTTGTGGAAGATCGGCGGGATCGAGCGAACCTGGGGGACAATCACCTCTAGAATCATGCGGCAAATCATAAGGAGAAGTTGCTTCATTCCAACAGTGATCCGCAGCCACAAAGGACGGTATAAAGAGCGTTCCCATGAGGAACAACAGCAGCAGTGCCGAGGAGAACTTTGAGAACAGGCACTTTCTTATTCGCAGGTATTCGCAGATTAGTTTCATTCGTAGATTGGTTTTATTACCCAAACAAGCTGTTCTTAATAATCATAACAAATCCCCAGAAGGAAAGCATTAGGAAGAGCGCGACGATTCCATAGACGATCGTCTTTCTCCCTTCGGCGACTTTTTCCGCGTCCCCTGCCTGCCGCACATACTTGAAGATACCCCAGATGACGCATACGAGAGCGACTCCGATAAGGAACGGAATGATGGTGTTGGCGACATCCGAAAGCCTCTGCGCGAAGGAAAGAAAAGTCAGGTTTGAGTTGGGAGTGGTGAAAACGCGGATAGGCTCGGCGGAAACCGAGATAACAGGAACAAGTAACAAGTAACTTATGACTGGAACTTGTAACAGGAACTTGTAACGGGAACAAAAAAGTCGAAGACTGACTTCTTCCCCAGTTCCAGTACCAGTTATTTGTGCCTGTTCAAGTTGTTTTCTCATGTTCCAGTTACCTGTTACAAGTTACCGTTATACGGTAACTTCCTACGGCACAATCTCGCATTGCACGGTAACGCCGAGCTGTTTGATAGTTCCGCAAATGGCGGCGCGGATGACATAGACGCCAAGAAGAACGAACGCGCCGACGACAACCCAGGTGAGCATTTTCCGCGCCTCGCTTATCTTCTCTGAATTACCCTGCGCCGTCACGAATTTAAAACCGGCGAAGACGATAAAGAAGACGACGAGAATGGCGCCGTACTGAATCGCCACGTTAACGATGGCGAGGAAAAACGAGGTGAGGTTGGGAAAATTAATCGGATTGCAAATGCGTGTAGGGTCATCGCAGCCGTCCTGGGCGAAAAGCAGGGCAGCAGGCGCAAGAAATAAAAAGAGGTAAAGCGCCCCTCTGAAGCGCGAGGCCGTCCTATTTGGCGTCTGTGTGGGATTGGGTGTTGTTTCGTGCATAAATGTAGTCTTAGTCGAACTCCAGTCTAATCAACACAGTTTAATCTTTCTCTATCTTCCGGTGTGGTTAAGAAGGAATTGCATCTCGCCGTGGGCGACAGAAAGACTTGCTCCAGCGAGTACGCGATAAGCCACGCCGCGAGCATAAAGACGATGCCCCAAAAGGTCTTTACGAAAATCATATGCGCGTGACTGATTTTCTCCGACGAACCCGCCGCCGTGATGTAGAGAAGCCCCGCGTAGGCGAACCCCATAGTCGCGAACACAACTCCCACGATAATCCATCCCATTATCAGCCGCTTCCCGAGCGTGATGAAATCGCTAAACTGGCAGGGGTTGTCCACAATGCCGTCGCCATACACATCCCTCGAAACCCCATCCGCCCCAATAACTTTCTGTGGCGTCGTTACCAGCCCATGTTCTGGGTCCAATCTCTGAACATCAACTGTCCCGCACGGCACATATGCTTGGTCATCCGTTGTTTCTCCTTTCGGCACCGGCCGCTGCGTGGGCGAGGCGAAAGCAACTACCGGAGCGACTGCCACAAGTATACCCAGCACTAAGAGGCAGCGCAAAGTGCTCCTCCGGATACCTTTAGACAAAACATGTTTAGTGTTACATAACATAGAGAGATTCAATGAGATTTAGTGCTGGGTACAGCAAGGATTCCGAGAATTGTGGTGAGGAGTGTTTTTGAAAACATAGCTTATAGCTTATAGCTGTTAGCTTATAGTTTCTGGAATGTTGGTTCTTTCCTAAAAGCTATAAGCTATCAGCTAACAGCTTCATCTAATGGCTCCATCCAACTCCGTCTGCGCCCTCTGCGCGGCTTCCGAACTTCGCATCTTTCCGCTCGTAATCCCTTCAATCATATTTCGGAATATCTCCGCGGACGCTTTCGGATTCGGGTCAAGGAAGCCGCGCGCCCGAGTCGCGGAATCATAGACAATCGCCCCGTACGCGTCCGTCGGCTTCTTAGCAAGGAGAGCGCGCTGGACCGGCGGAAGGCCTGTCTTGGAATGAAGCAGGCTCCCCACGTTTGGCGCGACAAGCGTGTAGACGGTTTGGAGAGCGGAGGAAAGATTACGCGACGTGCGCAAGACGGAGATGCCGGTAAGTTTGCCGTATACGATGCCCACGTTTTGGTTTCGCGGCCTGGGAAAGAGCGCTACGTCAAAATCAAGATTGGGGTTGCCTGTACGCAGTTCGTTGTATTCGCTCGCGAGACCGAAATACACGCCGAGGCGCGAGGAGAGAAACAGGTCTCTGGAGTTGGGAAGCGCGCGGTTCCATGAGTAGTCGGGCTTCCGCGGATTCGCGAACTCCGTGTAAAAATCAAGAATGGAGGAGATGCCGGTTTGACCGAGCGTGGCGCGGGTCCCTGACGAATCCGTGGTTATAATCGGGTTCCCCGCCTGCAAAAACATCGTCGCCAAAATCTCTCTTGCGTGGTTTATGTTCCGGAACTCTCCGAGCGCGACAGCGCTCCGTGAGATGTCGCCGTCTTCGTCCCGTATGGTAAGTTTCTTCGCGAGCGAAATGAATTCGTCCCAGTATTTCGGCGGCTCCGCGACGCCCGCCTCGTCAAGCAGGTCGCGGTTAAAGTACATGATAAGCGGGTCAAGATAGAACGGAAACGCGATAACGCCTTTCGGGAACAAAAAGAGGTCGCCTTCCTGAATAAAGGTGTCTTTATACGTGCGCTCGGTGTACGTACCGTAGGGAATCAGCTGCAATTTATCCCTGTACCGCGAAAGCAACTCAAGCGGCATAAGCACCATATCGGGGCCCTTCCCCGCGGCAAGCGCCTCAATGAGCGTTTGGTCAAGCGACTCCTCCGGAATGACGCGATACGAAACCCTCATTGTTTCGCTCGTAAATGTCGCGCGGAGGACGTCTTCAACGGCCGCCTGCGGAATGCTCCCCCATATGGAGAGCGACACAGCCTCTGGGCCGCCCTTCTGCTTCACGAGCGCGATAGCGAGAAGCCCGGCGATGATGAAGAAGCCGAAGATACCGAGGATGATAGTTTGAAAGCTGTTCATAGGGAAACATCCGAATTAGCGAATTATCCTAATAATCCGAATGGCTACGAATAAAAATCGGATTCGTAATCATTCGCTGATTCGGAACATTCGGACTATTCGGATACTGAACTATTACTTCCTAAATATCATACCATAATGATGAGCGCCTGCATCAATGTTCTTCACGAACGTCAGTCCTCCTTTTTCAAACAGACGCCTCGCTTCCACCTCGGTCACGACGTGGTCTGCGTGCGGTCCCATACCACGGAACGATTCTTTCCAATCCACGAGAAGCACTCTGCCTCCAGGCTTTAAGATGCGCTTTACTTCCGCGACGAAACTATCCCTGTGCTCAACCTGAAAGAGAATGTTTGAGGCGATGGCCGCGTCTACCGTTCCCTCCTTAAGATGCGTACCGTGTCGGCGTTCACTGTCGCCCCAGAGCGCTTCCACATTGTGCGTCCGCGCCGCCCGCGCGTGGCTTTTCAGCCGCTCCAAAAGCCCTTTCTGGACCTCAATCGCGTATACCCGCCCCGCCTCCCCTACCGCCTGCGCGGCAAGAACCGAGAGCGTGCCGGTACCCGCGCCGATATCGGCGACGATGGAGCCGGACTGGAGTTCAAACTGGGCGATGGTGTGAGAGGGATCGCTGAACATCAGAATGTAATTTCTAATTACCTAATTTCTAATTCCTAATAAAATGTCTAATTTTCAGAAGAAACTACAACAAAGATACCTCCTGCCAACCTGATTGAATATGGTCTGTATTCGTACCAATAGAATAGAAAACCTACGACCACAAGAACTGAAGCAACTAGGGTTACATGACATTTTTTCATTTATTTGTCTTTAACTTCCCCCTATCTCTCTGTCTTTGTATGTTTGGAAATTAAGACCTTTGGAATTATATTAGAAATTAGGTGAATTAGAAATTAGAAATTCATCACCTCATTATATTACAGGCAGGTTAATGAGGCGATTGAGTCTCCTTCATACAGCTTCATAATCCGCACGCCCTGCGTCTGCCTGCCGAGGCTCGCGACTTCATTGACGCCCGTGCGGATAACCTGGCTCTTTTTTGAGATAGCCACGATTTCTTCTTCGGGCGATGTCACCACGTGCGCGGCGATGAGTTCGCCGGTCTTTGAGGTGATTTTGGCGGTCTTGATGCCGCTCCCGCCCCGCTTCTGCGTTTTGTACTCCTTCAGCTTGGTTTTCTTGCCGTAGCCGTTCTGCATAATCACAAGAAGTTCCGGATGTTCCATTTTTTTGGAAACGATACCGGTGCCGACGATTGCGTCGCCCTTCCCAAGGCGCATTGCCTTGACGCCGCCCGCTCCGCGCCCCATCTCGCGGATGTCGTTTTCCTTGAACCGTATGGATTGGCCTTTCTTCGTGACAAGTACCGCCTCGTCGCCCTTCTCAACGAATGACGCCGACACAAGCTCGTCTCCCGGGCGGAGTTTAATCGCGATAAGGCCGCTCCGACGGACATCATGGAAGCCGGAAGCCGCGGTTTTCTTGCCAACGCCGTTTTTCGTAATCATAAGGAGGGAAAGCGGCGCGGCCTTCACGGTCTTCGGCATCGGAAGGATGGATGTGACTTTCTCATCAGCCGCGAGCGAGAGGAAGTTCATAATGGACTTGCCCTTGGTCGCGCGTTTCCCCTCCGGAATCTCGTACATCTTTACCTGATACGCCTTGCCCTTGTCGGAAAAGAAGAGGAAATCATTGTGTGTCGTGCCAGTAACGACGTGCGTGACGAAATCCTCGTCTTTCGTATCAAGGTCCACGACGCCCACGCCGCCGCGGCGCTGTCTGCGGTATTCTTCGGGGTCGGTGCGCTTGATGTACCCGCCTTTGGTAAGGACGAGTACCGCCTCCGTGTCGGGGATAAGGTCCTCTTCGGAAAATTCCTTGACGCCTGACCTCTGCACGCGCGTCCTGCGGTCGTCGCCATACTTCGCGCCGATGTCTTCCAGTTCCTTTTTGATGACGGCGAGGATTTTCTTCGCGCTTCCTAAAATGGACTTCAGTTCCGCGATGAGCGCCTGCACTTCTTTGAGTTCGTCCTCAATTTTCTTCCGTTCCAAGCCGGAAAGTTTCTGCAAGCGCATATCCAAAATAGCCTGCGCCTGTATTTCCGAAAATCTGAAGGTCTTCATAAGCCCCGTCCGTGCTTCATTCACGTCTGCGGACTTTTTGATGAGCTTGATGATGTCGTCAATATGGTCCAGCGCCTTCTTGAGGCCGAGCAGAATATGCTCGCGTGCTTCGGCCTGCCTAAGGTCAAAAGCGGTCCGGCGCTTCACCACCTCTTTGCGGTGGATGATAAATTGCTCAAGGAGCGCCTTGAGGGAAAGAGTTTGCGGGACGCCGCCGACGAGCGCCACGACGTTGAAATGAAATGTTTCCTCAAGCTGGGTGTGCTTGTAGAGGAAGTTCAGCACTTTTTCGGGATAGCTTCCCTGCTTGAGGTCTATGACGACGCGCACGTCGCTCGTGGATTCATCGCGCAAACCCTTAATGCCGTCTATTTTCTTCTCGCGGACAAGGTCGGCGATTTGGATAATCATTTCCGATTTGTTCACGCGGTACGGAATTGAGCTGATGACGATTTGGTGCTGGCCGCTTTTCTGCTCCACGACTTCGGCGACGCCGCGCGTGACTACTCCTCCCTTTCCGGTCGCGTAAGCGTGCCGCAGATCTTGCGCGCCGAACACGACACCGCCCGTCGGGAAGTCGGGGCCCTGCACAAACTGCAAAAGGTCTTCGGTCGTCGCGTCTTCATGTTCCATGAGATGCACCGTCGCCGCGATAACTTCGCGGAGATTGTGCGGAGGAATATTGGTCGCCATACCGACTGCGATGCCGAGCGTCCCGTTGAGGAGAAGGTTTGGGACGGCGGACGGGAGTACAAGCGGTTCTTTGCGAGTCCCATCGTAGTTGGGGCGGAAATCAACCGTGTCCTTTTCAATATCGCGAAGGAGTTCACCTGAAAGGCGCGACATCTTTGCCTCGGTGTAACGCATGGCTGCAGGGCTGTCGCCGTCGAGGGAGCCGAAGTTGCCCTGTCCGATGATGAGCGGGTAGCGGAACGAGAAGGTCTGCGCCATCTTCACCATTGAGTCGTAGACGGGGATGTCGCCGTGCGGGTGGTACTTACCGAGCACGTCACCGACGACCGCCGCCGACTTGCGGAACTTTGCCGAGGCCGTGAGCCCCATCTCATGCATGGCGTAGAGGATGCGGCGATGCACGGGCTTCAAGCCATCGCGAATATCAGGAAGAGCGCGCGCCGTGATAACGGACATCGCGTAGTCGAGATACGACTCCTTCATTTCCGTCGTGATGCTCCGCCCAATGACGTTTTGATGCAGTGGTGTTTTGGGTTCGGGTTGTGTTGGCATACGAATTGTCCCTATGAATTCCTTGTGCTTGTCATTCCAGCGAAAGCTGGGGTCCGGAAAAGATGCGTCTGGGAACCTAGATTCCGGCTTCGGGGAATGACCACTCTATATCAAGACGGGAAGCCTTCAGATTCACGTAAAAAAACGTACCTAACTCTCTCGTAGGTGTCTCTATACTAGCATAAAAGCGGCGCGCGCGCCACCTGTGTTTTCCCAGAATTACTCCGAAACGGGCGCGGGTTCGGCGACATCCGAGCCCGATTTGACCTCTTCGGGAATATCTGAAAAGGCGTCCTTCATACCCTGAAACGCGGTCCCCACGTCAGCGAAAAACATCCCCACGTTTTCGGTCACCGCCCGAAACGGACTTGTTTCCTCTTTCTGTACCGAGACCGATGCATCTTCCGTCTGAAGCGAATGGCTCACGAGCCAGAAGAGCACAATGACGCCGGTCAGCACGACGGACGTGACAAACGCGATTTTCTTCCGCGTGTGCTCGGGTTTGTGCTGAAGATGTTCAATAACGGACAACATAGCTTTTAGGTTCTAGGTTTTAGCTTTTAGGAAAGTTCTTAATCCGACTAGAACCTGACAGCTAGAAGCTAGAAGCTAGTACGACGACTTCTCCCTCTTTCCCCTCCAAATCCTTTTTCTTGAGTGTTAGTTTCTCAACCGGCGCCGTCTTTTCTTCGCCTGCCTCCTTGAGGAACTGCTTGAGCGCGCCCGCGGCGCCAATACCCTCAACGTGTATCGGAATGACGAGCCGCGGCTCCAGCGCGACGGCGAGTTTGTTCGCCGCAGCGGGCGCGAGCACTCCGTCTCCCCCGATGGGAACAAACAGAACATCAATGTCGTCCAGCTCCTCTTTAAGCTCGGCGGGAAGTTCGGGAGACGACAGCGCGCCGAGGAAACAGAGCTTCATTCCCTCAAGCGAGACGGTGTAGACGGTGTTAATTCTTTTTTCCTTTTCATAGGTAGATTCTGTCTGGAAACCGCGGATGGCAACGTCCTTCACTTCATACTCGCCGGGGCCCGAAATGACAAACGGCTTGCGTTCTCCGTGCGTTACGGACTCCACGCCGTTCATATCGGGGTGGTTGAGGCTTACAAGCGCCACATCCGCGCCAAAGCGCGGCGCTTTTAATTTTGAATTCTTGGACGGCGGATTGAACGCGAGCGTGATGTCGCCGAACTGGACCTTTATAAACTCGCCTCCGAGGTACGTAATAATCATATTGAGAAATTTTGATGATAAGCTCGTGTGTGGAGAGTATACCAAGAAAACACAAAACACAGTACCCAAAGCCCAAACAAAACACAACACCTGGTACAAACAAACCTTGAAAAGTTTGAGTAGTTTGGAATGTCTGTGCTTTGTTTGGATTTTTGTGAAGTCTGTGATTTGTAAAGTTTGAGTGGACATTTCATCCACTTTACGGTATTCTTTCGCCACATCCGTTTTTGGATGTTTTTTATCAGCCCGTTGGGAATAGCCCTTACAATCACTGAAGCACGAGTCGAACCTTTCGTATTTCGTAAAAAGTTCGTAGTTCGTATTGTAAGAATTTCCCGACATATTTCAGTAAGGTACGTGTCCTGTTAGAAGTACAGGTTAGAACATCTAATCTCTCGCGGGACAACTTACATAAAAGTCTTCTGAAATCGGGACTTCCGAATAATGAAGACTTCTAACGACATGGACGATACCTATATTGTGCTTTCCGCCGATGAGGCGGAAGCGGCCGCGGAAACGGCCAAGCAGAACGCGAAGCTGATGAGCAAGCTCATGGCTTCCGTGAAGAATCCTCCGTCAGTCGGAGATTTAATAGAAGGAACCGTGCTCGCATCCTCGCACGGCAAAGTGTACGTGGATTTGCCTCCGTTCGGGACGGGCATCATCTACGGACGCGAGTACGTGAACGCGCGGGATGTCATTAAGAAAATCAACGTTGGCGACACGATTGCCGCGAAGATTGTTGATTTTGAAAATCCGGACGGCTACATTGAACTCTCCCTGAAGGAAGCCCGCCAAGCGCTCATCTGGAGCGACGCAGAGGCGGCGATTCGCGAGAAAAAGGTCTTTGAGCTCCCGGTGAAGGAGGCGAACAAGGGCGGACTCATTCTGGAATGGCAAAGCATTGCCGGATTCCTCCCCGCGTCACAGCTCAAGGCCGACCATTATCCGCGCGTGCCGGACGGCGACAAAGACAAGATTTTTGAGGAACTGAAGAAGCTGATCGGCGAGAAGCTCTCGGTGACGATTATTTCCGCCATTCCGAAGGAGGGCAAGCTGATTTTCTCTGAGAAGTCCACGACCGAAAAAGAGCGAGAGAAGATTATCGGCAAATACAATGTTGGCGATGAGCGCGAGGGCGAAGTGACGGGGCTTGTTGATTTCGGCGTGTTCGTGAAGCTTGAAGACGGTCTTGAAGGCTTGGTGCATATTTCCGAGATCGACTGGGCGCTTGTCGAGGACCCCCGCAAGTTCTATAAAGTCGGCGACAAAGTGAAGGTGAAGATTATTGAAATCAAAGAAGGCAAAATTTCCCTCTCCATCAAGGCACTGAAGCAAAATCCGTGGGTTGATGCCGCCACGAAGTACAAGAAAGACGACGTAGTGAAGGGCGTTGTGATTAAGTTCAACAAGCACGGCGCGCTTGCTTCCATTGAGGAAGGCGTCGCTGGTCTTGTCCACATCTCCGAGTTCGGCAGTGAAGACAAGCTCCGTCGCAATTTGGAACTCGGCAAGACCTACACCTTTAAAATCACCCTTTTTGACCCGAAGGAGCAGAAGATGGCGCTCTCATTCGCGGGAGAGAAGAAGTAAAAATAGGCTCTAGGCATTAGCGCTAGGCTTTAGCAAGACACAGCGTGTCATTCCAGCCTGCCCGTTCGCGGAACGCATGCGAGCGAAGGCTGGAATTCAGTTACCAAAGCCGCCCTATACTGGGCGGCTTTTTGTGTCTATATTGGATACTCATTCATGACCCGCAGAAATTCATCTTCTTTTTCAGGCGTCACCATAGAAAGAAATTCCCCCATGCTGTTGTTTAGTGCTCCATCGTTTACATAATTCTGACGCGCGCTTGCTAGATGCCCTCTGGTGAACGTCTCGTCGCCCCTAAATCCGAAATAATTTTTGAGCTGTGACATTCGCTCTATAAGCTCGTCGGGGGTCCTAAGGTAGTTTGGATTTCCCTTCATTTCGGAAATCTTCGACAGGTCAAACCCTTTCATGATGTCGTCAAAATTTGCTTTAAAGTCACGCACGGCATGTCCTTTCTCATGGGATTCAACTGCATTCTTTTCTGGAATGGTGAGCGGTCTTCCATCCAAAGCGGCGTCACTAAATACAGTGCCCTTCTCGGCCTTGGAGCCGAGAGCGGCCGGCTCATGTCCCGCTTCGCGGGCCGGAATAGTGGTCGTAGAGGTGAACGCGGCGTCCACTGTCTTGTCGTAATCGCGGATTTGGTCGTAGTGATACTTCTTCGTAAACTCTTTTTTGGAAAGAATATCCGTCCCCTCATAAGGTATACCGCTCCGGATAAGACCGGCCTTAGCTCCGATGAATTTCTCCTTTGTCGCAGGATGTTTCAACCGTTCGCGAAGCAAGAGCGTCCAGTCCCCCTTGAAATTCCCCTCTATAGGTCCCCGTGAAGCATATGGGTCTTCGCCTAAACTTCTTCGGAGCGCTACAAGACGTTGATTGTCTTCCTTCGTTCGCTCGACGCGCGCGACTTCAATATCAATCTCTACATCGGTCTGCTTTTGGTTTTCTACACGTATAACCTCTTCCCCACTTTCGGGTTTTGGAACAGTAATTGTTTCGGGTGCGAAAGATTGAGGTAGTGATTCCGAGGATTGCATGGTTATCAAGTGATAGCAGAATAAAAATCCGATGCGGTTTTGAGGATGTATACAATTTTTAGTCGTATGGATAGGTAACGTATTGTAATTGTGGAGAGATTCTCTCGTGAATTTGTAGACATCAGGTGTCCACAGACCAACTTTCTACTTTACACTTTTGACTTGACTAAACTCCCTGCCGACTCATGGCGATTTCGCGGCCCTCGGTCACGAGAAGGGCAAGAGCTTCGGAAATCTTTTTGGAAAGTCTTTTGAGTTCGTCTATTTCAGCGGGTTTGAATTTCCCTAGGATGATTTTCTCAACTGCCAATTCGTCTTGCGACTTCCGCACGGCGGCTTGCGACTGCGCGATGCCGATGCGCACACGCACAAACGCCTGTGTTTTTAGAGTTTTTATAATCGACTCCACTCCCCTATGCCCACCGGAACTTTTATTGAACGAAATTTTGAACTTCCCGAACGGAATATCCAAATCGTCATGGATAACCGCAAGATTAGTGACTTCGGTTATCTTATCTTTTCCCTTACCTGATAACTTAAATCTTAAATCTTTAATCTTCTTGAGAGATTCTCCGGAATTATTCATAAAAGATTCAGGTTCCAGAAGCAAGACTTTGTCCTTACCGACCTTTCCTTCTGAAAGTAACGCCTTGGTCTTCTTGTCAGGTGTCCACTCGGAAAAATCATTCGTTTTGGCAAACGCTTCAAGCATCACGCGACCCATATTGTGGCGCGTCTGTTCATATTCCGCTCCTGGATTGCCGAGCCCAACGATGAAATATTGCATATGCTGAAAACTACACAAAACACAGATGACCCAAAGCCCAAACAAAACACAAAACTTTAAAACAAAAAATAGATTCTTCAGTTTACATTCTTGAGTGGTGTGCAAAGAAGTTTGTTTGGTTCTTTGTGTACTGTGCTTCGTGTTTTCAAAGATGGTACCACACTTTTTTAGGCTATGAAACATCTTTGCTCATTGCGTCAATGCGCATCGCGGCAGTACAATGCAGAAGTCACCTGTCCCATTGGAGATAGCGGACGAGTATATTCTCAAAACGAATACCGACAGACATCATTTTTACCAATTTATAGTCATGATAGGCGGTGGACAGAGCGCGTCCGTGTCCTATTTCTAGTTCTAATGAGATGGAATCGTTGGAGGAAAAAAGTGAGAAAAGAGTGACGCCTTCCGAAGAACGAAAGCCGACGGTGAGTTCACCCGAACGAGATTCCAAAGAAAAATCTCGAACGGGCGAGTCCGTCTGGGACTTCGCGAAGTTCGCGATTATCGCCATCGCTATCGCTACGCCGATACGTTTGTTCATCGCCCAGCCGTTTATCGTGAGCGGCGCGTCAATGGTACCGACCTTTGATACCGGCCACTACCTCATTATTGACGAACTTTCGTACCGTTTTGAAGAACCGAAGCGCGGCGAAGTGGTCGTGTTCCGCTTCCCTCCCGTCCCGAGCAAGTTTCTCATCAAGCGTGTCGCGGGACTTCCCGGCGAGACTATAGAGGTGAAGGGTGACACCGTGACGATTAAGAACGAGGAGCATCCGAACGGATTTGTCTGGCAGCAGGGCACGATAACCGAGGCCAGGAATCAAGGAGATGCTATCGTCACACTGAAAAAGGACGAGTACTACGTCCTCGGGGACAACCGAGGGGAAAGCGCAGACTCGCGACTGTGGGGAACGCTCACGCGCGAACTTATCGTCGGACGACCGCTCATCCGCCTCTATCCATTCTCCAAAGTCGGCCTCTTCCCGGGAGAATGGAAAGCGCAATAGCTTATAGCTTTTAGGTTTTAGCTTCTAGAAATGAGTAAAGTCTTCACTACGTTTTGTCTTTCCTAACAGCTAAAAGCTAAGAGCTTCCTCATCATGTCTCCCAAAAAAATAAAATACGCACCAAAGCACACCGCGGCGACACGGCAAGAAAGCATGCAGGCGCGGGTGGATACCGCGCGCCGCGAGGAAAAGCGGAAGCCGTCACGCGCGCCCGCGTATATCGACTATAAGAACGTAGACCCGCGGATTGAAACCGCCCTCTACTATGGGTTCACGCCGCCTGCCGCCCCCATCAGCATCACGAAGGAAGATCGGGAGAAGGCCGACGAGCTCGGCGACAAAGCGAGCCCGAAATCCGCTTCGCTCGCGCCGGCGCTTGAAGAAAAAATCGCGCTCTTGCGCTACTACGCCGACAAACACCTATTTGAATGCGCTCAGCCGATTATGTACTGCGCCGAATTCGCTTCGGGCAACACGCTGCAGAAAAAGGCGGGCGAACACCATCTCTCCTACGAAATCATGGGGAGCAGTAAAAGCGTCGGCGAGGCAACGCTGATTCAGGTTGCGTTCGCTACGCTGAAAGACGCGGCGCACGGCGAACTTACGCTATCGCTGAACAGCGTCGGAGACCGAGAATCGCAAAACCGCTTTTTGCGCGAGCTTGGCAACTACTACCGCAGGCATGTGCCCTCGCTTCCCGTTTCGTGCAAAACTCAACTTCGAGAAAATCCGCGCGCGCTTCTCTCCTGTGAGCACGAAAAGTGCAAAGCACTCGCGGAAGAAGCCCCGAAATCAATCGGTTTTTTGAGCGACGAGAGCAGACGGCACTTTAAAGAGGTGCTTGAATTTCTTGAGGAGCTTGAAATTCCCTACCGCATTGGCCACCGCCTCCTTGGTGACCACTCGTTTTCTTCCGAGACCGTGTTTGAAATCCAAGAAACACTCCCCGATGGCACGACCCGCGTCCTCTGCGCGGGCGGACGCTACAACAATTTGGGGAAGCGACTCGGTCTGAAACGGGAAGTCCCCTCTGTCGGTATGAATCTGCTCCTCCCGAAAACGGGAGAGGAGGTCGTGGCGGCGCGCACGATTCGTTTCAAGAGGCCCACTATCTTTTTTCTTCAACTCGGCTTTTGCGCGAAGTTAAAGAGCCTGCGGGTCATAGAAATTCTGCGCCAAGCTCGGATTCCGCTCTATCAGGCGCTGAACCGCGACAAACTTATTTCGCAAATATCCTCCGCAGAAAATCTCCGGATTCCCTACTCTCTTATCTTTGGACAGCGTGAGGCGCTTGAGAATTCCGTGATTGTCCGAAACACCGCAAGCCGCGCGCAGGAGACTGTCCCCCTTTGCAAACTTGCGGAGTATTTCAAGAAAATGAAATTGGGTTGAAGAAATGTCGAATACCAAATCTCGAATTTCGAAGAAACCATTACAATAGGAAATATCGGCAAAAGATACGGTCTTCCCTTGTTTCCTTAGTTCGGTATTTTTAGGTATTGGGTATTCGAAATTCGATATTTCGCACCGATTGCGCTTAAGCAATCGCCGTGCTAGGATACTGCCCATGTCGGCCCGGAACGTAAACGTAGAAGTCCAGAAAATAGGGAGCGAGAGCAGCCTTTCGCTCCTTCGCCGTTTCACCAAACGCGTGCAAAGCTCGGGTGTCCTTACTAAAAAGAGGGGTCTCCGCTACAAGACCCGCAATCAGTCCCCCCTCAAACGAAAGATGGCGACACTTAAATTCATTGAACGGGCGGCGGAGCGTGAAAAGCTCGCCAAGCTCGGCAAGCTTCCCGTTGAGAAGAAACGAGGGCGAAGATAAGAATTGCAGTGTTCAAAATTTTTTAGATGTTCAAGATGTGAGACGAATTGTTTCTTGCATCTATAACAAGTACAACAGCTAAAACATTTACAGCACTATGCCCCTCACGGTTTTAGCCCCCACAAGGCAAACCCACCTCCCTCGGGCCTTTTTTTTGTCTGCCGGGGAAGCGATACTCGGTAAAAAGTATGAACTCAGCATCGCGTTCGTGGATGAAAAAGAAATGCGCCGGCTGAACAAGCGGTATCGCGACAAATCTTCCTCAACCGACATTTTGAGTTTTCCTCTCTCAATGCATTCGGGCGAAATTGTCTTTTGCATGAAAGATGTTGCGGAGCAGGCTCCGCTTTTCGGGCGGACGACTCCAAATTTCCTGAAATTTCTGTTTATCCACGGTCTGCTTCATTTGAAAGGATACGCGCATGGGAGTAGAATGGAGAAACTAGAAGCCAAATTCAGAAAGCAATTTGGCATCTAAATTATTAATTTACAATTTTCAATTCTCAATTTTCAATTAAATTTTCAATTAGTCAATTCTTGAAATTAAAGAACCGGTTGAAAATTGATAATTGAGACTTGAGAATTCGAGCGATTATGGCTCGGGTTGTTGCTGTCGGCATTGATATCGGAACGTATCAGACGCGCGTCGTTGCGGCGGAAATCACGCGCGAGGGCGAACGCGACCTTCCAAAAGTGGTGGGCGTCGGTTTTTCCGAATCCCGCGGCCTCCGCCACGGCTACATCTTGAACCAGTCTGATGCGATAAAGAGCGTGAAGCAGGCGGTCGCGCAGGCATCAAAAGCAGCGGGCCTGCCTATTAAGCAGGCAATCGTTTCCATCGGGGGTATCGGCCTATCAAGCCTCACGTCATCGGGTACTGTCGTCATCACGCGCGCCGATTCGGAAATCACCGAGCTTGATGTCAAGAAAGCGGTGGAGACGAGCCAACAGGAAATTCCCTTGGCGCTTTCGCAGAACCGCCAGATCTTGCACACGGTGCCACTTCTCTTTAAGGTGGACGGTAAAGTCATTTTGGGCAGGCCGGAAGGGGTTAAGGGCAGTAAATTGGAAGTGAAGACGCTTTTTATTACCGCGTTCAAACAGCACGTTGACGATCTACTTGAAACGCTTGAAGAGGCCGGCATTGAAGTTAAGGAGGGAAATCTTGTCGCCGCGCCACTTGCGGCAAGTTTCGTGACGCTGACGAAACAGCAAAAGATGGCGGGCGTGGTACTCGCAAACATCGGCTCGGAAACGGTTTCCATCGTGGTATTTGAAAACAATCTGCCGCTTTCCCTTGAAATATTCCCGATTGGGAGCAACGACATCACGAACGACATCGCCCTCGGCCTCCGCGTCCCGCTTGAAGAGGCGGAGGACATTAAGCGCGGTTCTATCGTAGGCGGGAATTTTTCGCGTAAAAAATTGGAAGAAATCGTGGAAGCGCGACTTTCCGACATTCTTGAACTTATTGAAGCGCACCTCAAGAAACTTGGGAGAAGTGGTTTGCTTCCCGCAGGCATCGTGCTCACCGGCGGCGGCTCGGCCATCGAGACGATAGAGGACCTCGCGAAGGCGGCGCTCCGCCTCCCCTCGCGTATCGCCAGCGTCAGTTTCGGCGACAACATCCGCGGACAGATTAAAGACGCATCTTGGTCCGTCGCGTATGGTCTCTGCATTCTGGGGCTGAGCACCAGCGAGTCGGAAAGCATGTCAGGGATGAAGCTCGCGGAGCAGACAAAAAACAGTGTGGTAAGTTTCCTGCGGCAATTCTTGCCCTGAAGAATACAGTCTTGACGCAGACAGGCCCCGACTTCTCGCAGAAGAACCTCTTTTCCTTTCCCCTCATTGGTTGAGGAGGGGAATTTAAGGGGTAATGTGCTCTTGTTCGTACTTTCGTATCGGTGTTCGTACGTTCGTATTGTCTTAAAAACGAGCGGACACCGAAGTGTCCATCAAGGGTTCAACAAGGCGGTAAAAGCGGCGTTCTTCCTCATTTGTCCGCCTTTATTACGACATCTTTGAGTGGTGGGTCAACCCCTTGCCTCTTTTTCGGGGAGTGCTAGTATTGCCGATACAAAGGAGAGCCCCTATTTTCGGCCCATTTTACGTTTTTATTTTCTACTTTTACATTTTAATTTCTCTAACGTGCCTCAAATCACCCCCGATGTTGAAGCGTTCGCCCGCATAAAAGTGTTTGGTTGCGGCGGTTCCGGCAAGAACGCGCTGAATCATATGATTAACTCCAAAGTGAAGGGAGTTGAGTTTATCGGGGTCAATACCGACGCGCAGGACCTGCACAACACACAATCAAAGAAGAAAATCCATATTGGAAAGAATCTCACGCGAGGACTCGGCACGGGAATGAATCCTGAAATCGGCAAACGCGCCGCCGAGGAAACACGCGAGGAGTTGCAGGAAGCGATTAAAGGCGCTGATATGGTCTTCATCGCCGGAGGCGAAGGAGGAGGAACATTCACCGGTTCGGCTCCGATTGTCGCGAAGACCGCGAAGGAAATGGGCGCGCTCACCGTCGCCGTAACGACCAAGCCGTTTTTCTTTGAAGGTACGCAGCGCCTTCGCCTCGCGGACCAAGGCTTGGAAGAACTCCGCAAAGTCGTGGACGCGATTATCGTGATTCCAAACGACCGCCTGCTCGCCGCCGTATCAAAAGAGACGACGGCAAAAGCCGCGTTTGCGATGTGCGACGAAGTACTTCGCCAGGCGGTAGAAGGTATTTCCGACCTTATCACCACCCCCGGTATCATTAACCTGGACTTTGCGGATATCCGTTCCATTCTGGAAAACGCGGGTTCGGCGCTCATCGGCATTGGTTCGGCAACGGGCGAGAAACGCGCGGAAGAGGCGGCGAAGCAGGCGATTAACTCTCCCCTTCTTGAACTCTCCATCAACGGCGCGAAGGGTGTCCTTTTCTCCATCGCGGGAGGCGACGACCTCACAATGTTTGAGATTCAGGACGCGGCGAAAGTAATTACCGAATCCATTGACCCAAACGCTAAAGTCATCTTTGGAACGATTAAGGACGAAAAGCTTAAAAAAGGCGAGGTGAAAATCACGGTCATTGCTTCCGGTTTCCCTGACGGTGCACGGTCAAAGCCCCTCTTTACTCCGGAAAAGCTTGCGGCTGAAGAAGGCAAGGGAAAGATTTTCAATACCATTATGCCGAGCGGAAAGGAGGCCCCCAAGGCTCCCGTAGCGGAAGAAAAGAAAGTACTTGAGGATGTGGACGACGACTGGGGAGCGGTCCCGGCATTTCTCCGCAGAGCGAAGAAATAGTTCATAAAGTCGAGAGTTCATAAAGTTTATGAAGCAAAGGGCGGATGAAATAATCCGTTTTTTGCTGTATACTTCTCTCATTCTGACTTTACGGACTTTATAACTTTAGGACTTGATAAACTTCTTATGTATGATTTGGCCATTATCGGCGGTGGTCCTGCCGGCGTTGCCGCGGGAGTGTATGCTTCACGAAAACGCCTGAAGACGGTTTTTGTCGCGCGCGATTTCGGCGGCCAGAGCACCGTTTCCGATGGCATTGAAAATTGGATTGGCACGGTCAAGATTTCCGGAGCCGACCTCGCGAAGAGCCTTGAAGCGCATCTGCGCGCGTACGCGGAAGATATCGTGGATATTAAAGCAGGTGAAACGGCGGAAAGTGTCACCAAGGCTGGCCAGTATTTCTCGGTAAAAACCGATGTGGGAACATACGAAGCGAAAACCGTGCTCGTCACTGCCGGAAGCGCGCGGAGGAAACTTGACGCAAAAGGGGCGCGCGAGCTTGAGCATAAGGGCATTACTTACTGCGCAAGCTGTGATGGCCCGCTCTTCGCAGATTCGGATGTCGCGGTTATCGGAGGCGGAAACGCGGGGTTTGAGAGCGCCGCACAGCTTCTTGCGTATGCGAAGAGCGTGACACTCCTCAACAGAAGCGAAACGTTTAAAGCCGACCCCGTAACGGTGAAGAGAGTACTTGCTCATCCGAATATGAAGGTAATACGCGGAGCCGAGATTTTGGAGATACTGGGCGAGAAGTTTGTAACGGGTCTTGTCTATCAGACGAAAGAGTCGGGCGGGCCACAGAAGCTCGCGGTCACGGGTATTTTCGTGGAAATCGGCTCAAGTCCCGCGACTGACCTCCTTAGTGGCCTTGTGGAACTGACGCCCTACAAGCAAATTATCGTTGACCCGAAGACCCAGCAAACGTCACAGAAAGGCATCTGGGCCGCTGGTGACTGTACCGACGGGTTGTACCACCAAAACAACATCGCCGCCGGTGACGCGGTCAAGGCGCTGGAGGATATCTATCTCTACCTGCACGCAAAATAACCTTGATTCCTTAATCAAGGTTATCCCCGCGAAGGTGGGTCACGGTATTTGTTGTGGGCGGTAGAGGGATTTCGACCCGTACCGGGTCAGTACCCCGATTGGATTTTCTGATGTGCTTCGCTTTCAGAAAATGCTCAATCGGGCTTCGAACCCTCCACGGAAGCGCCCCGCGCTTCCTACCGTCCTCGTCACTTCGTTCCTGTGGGCGGTAGAGGGTTCGAACCTCTGACCTCATCGACGTCAACGACGCGCTCTACCAACTGAGCTAACCGCCCATGTATCCACTAGGCTAGCAATTTTGCTTGTCAAAATCAAACGTGAGAGTAGTAGGTGATTTAGCACGAATCCACGGCCGTGGATTCGTGCTAAGAGCGAGACCTCTTTCGTATCTCTTGCCTCTTATCTCCTATCTGTATTGATGTTCGCAAGTTCGTACTGCTCTAAAACCGGTTCCACAGCACCTGATTGGTGACTTCATGATGAAAAAGGATTTCTGATGATTTGACGATAGCACCAAGTTCTTTCGGGCTCCGGTCCGCTGCGGCCTGTTTGTAGGACGCGTATTTCTGTTTGTTCTCTTCTCCAAGAATCTTTCCGATAAACTCGCTCGCCTTGAACTGCCGGACGGCGTCGTGAATGTTATCGGGGAGGAACCGCACGCGCTCCCGCTTGTTCTTGTCGCGCGCGAGTTTCTTCCCTTCCAGTCCGGTACGCAAGAGCGTGAACACGGCGAGGTAGGGGTTGGAATCGGGCGCAACGGAGCGGAATTCAATGCGGGCGGTGCGTTCGTTTCCGATGGGGATTCGAATCATGGAGCCGCGGTCATAGGGCGAGACCTTTATCTGGTTCGGCGCTTCAAAGTGCGGGTCGAGGCGGCGGTAGGCATTCACGCTCGAATTGAACGCGAGACAAATCTCGGAAGCGTGATTCAGGACGCGAGAGATGAAATCCCATGCAAGCTCGGAGAGGCCTTCCTTCCCGCCTTTTTGGTAAAAGATATTTTTCCCGTTTTTCGCGAGCGAAAAGTTGGTATGCATCCCGTTTCCGTTCACGCCGGCGACGGGCTTGGGGAGAAACGTCGCGGTAAGGCCCATTTTAGCTGCCACCTGGCGCGACACGAGTTTATAGAGCTGAATCTGATCACAAGCGCGTACGGCATTTGTGTACGAGAAGTTGAGCTCAAACTGCGACGGAGCGACTTCAGGATGGTCTTTCTCATTCTGGAAGCCCATCGCGCGCTCGGCCTCCGCCGCCGCGTCTATGAACTGGCGCAGGCGGTCAAGCGGGCGCGAGTGATAGTATCCTCCGGTTGAAACGAGCTTAAAGCCGTTATTTTTGCGGTAGTTTTGTTCCGCGTCCACACCTTCCATAAGAAACCCTTCAATCTCCGCCGATACGAACGCGGAAATACCTTGCTTCTTTTTGAGCGTATCAAGGTATGCCTTCAGTTGTCCGCGGAAGTCCGCCTTGTAGGCGCTCCTGTCCTTATCAAGCACATCCGCGAACATTGCCACTTTTCCCGAACCGAACACGTCGGACGGAAGCCAGACGATGCTCCCCCAGTCAACGGAAAGCCAAAGGTCGGACTCCGTTTGCGCGCTGAAGCCTCTGATGGATGAACCGTCAAAGGTAAGATTGCCCGCGGATTCCAGCAAGTACTTTTTATCGTAGTCCAGCATGTGGAACCGCCCCTCGATATCTGTAAAGCAAAGTGTCACGGCCTTCAGCTGTTTTTCGTTGGTAAGATAGTCGCGATACTTTTTCTCAAGCGCTTCGGGCGTGTGGGAGAGTTGAAGCGCTTTCGCCTCTAGATTGAGCCTTTCCAGTTCGTCATAGGGAATCTCAAGAAATGTTTTTAAGGGTGTGTTTTCGGGCATACGTGAAGTGATGAAATGTAATCGTCACATTGTAATAGATAAAGAAACAACCACAAGTGTAAAATGTGGATAAATTATGTTAATTTATATTCAAATTAACGTAAGATTCAATCTGGCTTCACCACGTGCTCATCGCGTGAGAGAGCGCGGCACACCATTGAAAAATTAGGGAGTGCCGCGCGATTGGTTTTCGTAAAAAGTTCGAGCGTGAGATATAATAAGCTCAACCTAAAGATACTTTGTCGGAAAAGGGAGAGGTGCTCGCCGCGCGCGAAGCGCGCGGCTCGCTTCCCGAAATAAATTCTACTTTTGTTTTCCGCACAAAATCCCAGAGGTCGCCCCAAATAAAAATATGAAAGAGCTCGCACCAAAATATTTTCTCTACGCACGCAAAAGCACTGAAGATGACGACAAACAAGTTATGTCCATTGAGGCACAGCTTTTTGAATTGCGAGAATTTGCGCGTAGAGAAAATCTGGAAATTCTCAAAGAATTTACCGAGTCGAAAAGCGCAAAGATGCCCGGGCGAGAAGTGTTTGGAAAAATGATGAACGAAATTGAAGCAAGCGATACGCCTGTCGGTATTCTCGGATGGCACCCCGATCGTCTTGCTCGTAATTCCGTTGATGGTGGCAAAATCATTTATCTTTTGGATACCGGAGCGATCGCTTCTTTGCGCTTTCCGACATTTTGGTGCGAGCCAACTCCGCAAGGGAAATTTATGTTGCAAGTGGCGTTCGGTCAATCAAAATACTTTTCTGACAATCTGGTTGAAAATGTAAAGCGTGGCATGCGCCAAAAACTTCGCCGTGGTGAATGGCTGACAAAAGCTCCGTATGGCTATTTAAATAATCTCAAAACTCGGAACATTGAACCACATCCGGTTTACTCAAAAATTGTTGTGAGAGCTTTCGGGGAATATGCCAAAGGAACATACACATTTGAATCACTAGCGAAGTTTTTGGCTGAACTGGGTCTTGTGAGCAAAAACCGAACGCCACTTGGCAAAGCTTCCATTGTTCGCCTTCTCACAAATCGTGCATATCTTGGCTTCATCAAACATTATGGCGAATGGCATCAAGGAAGCTTTGCGCCAATTCTTTCTCCGACACTGTTTGAAGCAGTGCAGAAAGTCTTGAAATCTAAGCAACGACCACGCAAACAAAAAACTCGCTATGACTTTCCCTTTACTCAATTCATGCGGTGCGGCGAGTGCGGCGGCATGATAACGGCTCAATATGCGACTAATCGTTGGGGCACAACCTACACATATTACCGATGTAGTAAAAAGCTCGGCCACTGCAGTCAGCCGTATCTTGCCGCTTCCACACTCGCCGCACAAATTCAATTACTGCTTCAAACAGTATCGCTTCCTCTTTCTGAAATTGAAATCATGGAGAAGAAAATCAACGACTGGGAAAAAGAATCAATTTCAGAAAGAGGAACGGTTGCCCAAAATCTCAAAGAGAGTGTTCGAGCAAACAAGGAAAAACTGGACAAGCTCGTCTCACTCTATCTTGACGGCGACATTGAGCGAGAAATATACCTTGAACGCAAAGACAAACTCATGCGCGGAAACGCGCTTTTGCTCGAACAAGAGCGAGATTTTGGGCAACAGAGAAAGAATTGGATTGAACCCTTGCGGAGTTTTGTTTTGTCTTTGAGAGAAGCCGCGAAATTGCAAAATGAAAACAACCATCTTGAATGGAAGCAATTTTTCCAACGAATCGGCTCTAACTCTTCTCTCAAAGACAAAACGCTTTCACCGAATTGGAGCGACCTCTGGGATTTTGTGCGAAAAACAAAAGCGGAATTCAATTCAGGAAGCGAGCCGCGCGCTTCGCGCGCGGCGAGCATCTCTCCTTTTTCCGACAAAGTATCTTTAGGTGACCCTACCGGGAATCGAACCCGGATTTTAGGCTTGAAAAGCCCACGTCCTAACCGTTAGACGATAGGGCCAGCGCCGCAAAGCGGCGAATTTTCAATTATCAATTTCCAATTTCCAATAAAGAAAAAGGCGATAATCGGGCAGGAGAACTATAGCATTTTTTGTAAAAATCGCAAAAAATGCTATATTTCCCGAGTCAGCCGTGGAGACGTGGCAGAGTGGTCGAATGCGCCGCACTCGAAATGCGGTATATCCGAAAGGGTATCGGAGGTTCGAATCCTCCCGTCTCCGCCAATAGAAA
>Ga0194121_10000264_pt1 | contig 93768 bp, 80 predicted proteins | sample TA2MahCa50mmetaG_FD_148609 | JGI IMG/M metagenome (GOLD analysis project Ga0194121, IMG submission 148609) | Freshwater microbial communities from Lake Tanganyika, Tanzania - TA2015020 Mahale Deep Cast 50m | ecosystem: Environmental > Aquatic > Freshwater > Lake | place: Tanzania: Lake... | reverse complement strand
TGAGGGCGAAGGGTGGCGTCCAAGGGGGGCCTTCTCCCTTTCAGGGCGAAGGGTGGCGTGCTAAGGGGGGCCTTCTCCCTCTCAGTGCGAAGGTTTGTTGGACCCCTCGCCCCGACGGGGAGAGGGTGATCTCGACGCACGTCGAGAGCGGGTGAGGGGGCTTCCACCCTCGTCCGAACCCTCATCCGGTCTCCGACCACCTTCTCCCTTTCAGGGCGAAGGATGGCGCCTTAAGGGGGGCCTTCTCCCTTTCAGGGCGAAGGGTGGCGTGCTTGACCCCTCGCCCCGACGGGGAGAGGGTGATCTCGACGCACGTCGAGAGCGGGTGAGGGGGCTTCCACCCTCGTCCGAACCCTCATCCGGTCTCCGACCACCTTCTCCCTTTCAGGGCGAAGGGTGGCGTGCTGTGGGGGGACTTCTCCCTTCCAGGGCGAAGGGTGGCGTTCAGGGGCGACCTCTCTCCAGAAGCGTGCAGGAGGAGAACTGCTAGACGCGCCCTTCGAACAGCCCTTCGGAGATGCCGGGTTCGATCTGCTCGGCCATGCGCACCGCGAACTGATCGGTCATGCCGCACACCATGTCGGCGGCCATTCTCTCCGCTGGCTCGCCGCGGGTTCGGAACTCGGGAACGACCTGTTCGGGATGTTTCAGGAAGTATTCGAACAGGCGGCGTGTGATTCGCTGCGCCGCAAGCCCTTCTGGGGTGTCGCCAAGCGGCAGGTAGACGTTTTCGAACATGTAATCGCGGAGCCCGGTCATGGCCTGGCCGACACGCTCTGAGAGGGCGATCACGGGCGGCTCTCGACGCCTTGGCGTTCCTGTGGCGGGCCACGACGCGCTGACGATGTCCGTGACGAGCGTGTTCACACGCTCCGAGTGCCGGCGACCGAGCACCTCGAGCGGCCCGTCGGGGAGGTCATTCAGGGTGATCAGGCCACTTCTAAGGGCGTCGCCGATGTCGTGATTGAGATAGGCCACGGCGTCCGACAGGCGCACGATCTGTGCCTCGAGCGTCATCCCACCTACGGAGTCGGGGTCGAGAAAGCGCCCCTGTGGCTTGGAGTGGCGCCGGATGCCCTCTACGACGTCGCGGGTCAGGTTCAACCCCTGCCCGCCCTTCTCGAGCTGCTCGACGATTCGCACGCTGTGCCGGCTGTGATGGAACCCCCCTGGCAGAAGCTCGTCGAGCACGCGTTCGCCGATGTGGCCGAACGGCGTATGGCCGATATCGTGGCCGGTCGCGATCGCCTCCACCAGGTCTTCGTTCAGGTTGAGCGCGCGGGCGATCGTGCGGCCCACCTGCGCGACCTCGATCGTGTGAGTGAGGCGTGTGACGAAGTGGTCCCCCTGGGGCGCGATGAACACCTGCGACTTGTGCTTCAGCCGGCGGAACGAGGTTGTGTGGATGATCCGGTCCCGGTCGCGCTGGTACTCGGTGCGCAGGGGCGAGGGGGCCTCGGGGCGCGCGCGAGTCGCCGCAGCTGAGCGTGACGCAAATGGCGATAGCGTGTCTTCCCGCGCCAGCAGGCGAGGCAGGACCGACCCCAGCTCCGGGTCGCCCATTAACCTCTCCTGCCGTCGAGCCCGCGCATCTCAGGCTGCGTGACGAACACCAGGATGACGATGGCTGCCAGGATGCCGGCGCTGATCGAGACCGCGCCGCGGACGCCGGTCGCTTCCGCGAGCGCGCCGCCAAACAGCCCCCCGAGCGGGATGAGGCTGAACGTGATGCCGTGGATGCCCATCACGCGTCCCCGTAGACGGTCTTCCACGCGCATCTGGAGGACAGTCATGGAGTTGATCAGGAAGATCGAACTGAAGAAACCGACCAGGAAAATCATCGGAATCGCGAGGGGGAACAGGCTAGCGGCGGCAAAGCCGAACACTGCCGCGACGAGGGCCAACTGGCTGCCCAGCATCAACCAGCCGAGTCGCCGCACCCCTTGCATTCGTGCGCTTACGTACGTACCGATCACGGCGCCCACGCCGCCTGTGGCGAACAGCGCTCCCAGGGCGCGCGAAGCCGTCGCTTCATCGTTGGGAAAGAATGAGTCGGCGAACGCAGGCATCAGCTGGATGTACTGCAGGCCGAAGAACATGTTGGCGAAGGTCAGTGGGATCAGCACTGCGAACATCCGGTTCGAGGCGATGTACTTCACGCCGTCGACCAGTTCCCTGCCGACGTTCCCGGCGCCCCTCGGCGGCGCTGCAGGCACCTTCAGGGACAAGAGGACGGCGACCATCACGAAGAAGCCTACAGAGCTGGCGACGAACACCGACTCGGTCCCCATCCACGCGATTGCGAATCCTCCGAGCGAAGGCGCCACGATTCTCGTGCCCTGCCAGAGGACGGAGTTAAGCGCCACGGCACTCTTTAGCTGGGCACGGGATATCAGGGCCGGAAAGAATGCATTGCGGGTGGGCCAGTCCATGCCGTAGACGAGCCCAAGGCCGACCGAGATGGCTACGACGTGCCACACCTGCACCACATCCGTGACGTCGAGCACCGTCAGGACGACAAGTAGCGCGGTAGCCGTTGCCGAGGTGGCGATCAGCAATAGCCTGCGATCCAGGCGGTCGGCCATGACACCGCCGAAGAGGTTGATGAGGATCGTGGGGATCGCAGTCGCTGCGCCGACCAGGCCGAGGTTGAACGGGGAGTCGGTCAGCTGAAACACGAGCCAACCGATTCCGACGTTGGCCAGCTGGGTCCCGCCGACGGTTGCGAGCGAGCCGAGCCAGAACCTCCGGTACGCCGGTGATTCGAGCGCGCCCAGTCGAGATGGACGCCGCTCTGAGGGCTCCACGGTGGTAGTCGCCGCGGTGGTCTTTTCCGCGGCTGTCTGCGCCATTGGTTCGTCTCCGAGAATTGCCGTATGGTACCCCAGTCATTTCAGGTATCAGGCGGACGTGAGTCCACGGGCGGTCGTCGAATCTGGGCGCACCGCATGGAGGTTCAACCTTGGAGACGCGCGAACAGCTCGCCAGGAAAGCGAAAGAGTTCCGGACGTTCTACTACGGGCGGGACCCACAGCTTGGGCCAGCAGCCGAGCCGGTCAAGGAAGCATTCGAGCTAATCAACGAGACTTTGTTTGGCCACATCTATCAGCGGCCGGCGCTCGACCACAAGACGCGCAGCCTGTGCACGATTTCCGCGCTCGTGGTGCTCAATCGTGACAGGCAGCTGCCGGGGCATATCACGGGTGCGCTGAACCTCGGGGTCACCAAGGCGCAGATCGCCGAATTGATAACCCAGATGCTGTTTTACGGGGGATACCCGTGTGCGTCGACGGCGCTAGTGGTGGCGCAGCAGACCTTCGAGCAGTGGGAAAAAGACCACCCCGGCGAACGCCGATAGGCGTGGCCGGGCCCTGAGCACCGTGCGGGCGCGCAAGACCCCGGCGAACGCCGATAGGCGTGGCCGGGCCCTGAGCACCGTGCGGGCGCGCAAGACCCCGGCGAACGCCGATAGGCGTGGCCGGGCCCTGAGCACCGTGAGGGCGGCGCAAGCCGCGGCGCGCAGCGCCTGGCCTCAGGGAGGCTGCCTCAGGGCGCGCAAGACCCCGGCGAACGCCGATAGGCGTGGCCGGGCCCTGAGCACCGTGCGGGCGCGCAAGACCCCGGCGAACGCCGATAGGCGTGGCCGGGCCCTGAGCACCGTGAGGGCGGCGCAAGCCGCGGCGCGCAGCGCCTGGCCTCAGGGAGGCTGCCTCAGGGCGCGCAAGACCCCGGCGAACGCCATCATCCGGATGTCGCCTTGAATAGGGCGGCGCAAGCCGCATCGCGCAGCGTCGATTCCCGCGTCGCTCTCGCTAGCTCTTCGTCGCCTCGTTGCTCCGCATCGCCTTCCACTCGGAAGCGAGCAGCGCGTATACGGCGAGGTCCTGATACCGGCCCTGCACGAGCGCGCCCGAACGTTCGGTACCTTCGAAGGTGAATCCGAGCCGCTCGGGGATGGCGCGACTTCGCCGGTTATCGACCGCAGCCCGGATCTGGATCCTGTTCATCGCCCGGGTTTCGAACGCGTATTTGAGCGCGGCACGGCATGCCCGGGTGACGATCCCCTTGCCCTCCGCTTCGGCGGCGATCCAGTAACCGATCTCGCCCTTGCGTGCGGGATGTCCGAGGCCGCCTATACCCAGTCCACCGACGATAGTTCCACGGTCCACCACCAAGAGCGCCAGTTCGGTTTCTGACGCTCCGGGGGCGTTGCGGCTCGCGATCCAGTCGATCTCATCCTGTACGGTGCGTATCTGCGGCACCCAGGGGAGCCATCTTGCGAGCCGGGCCCGGTTCGCCTCGACCAGCTGAAACAGGGCGGGCGCATCGGCGGCGACCGGATCGCGCAGGCGCACGTGCTCGTCCACCCGTATCGAACGCACTCAACCGACCTCGACCACTCAGGTCTTCAGCCGGACGTGCCGAGGCGGGCGGGTATCAGGTCTCCCCCTCCATCGCGCTCGAACCTGATCGCTTCGTCGATGGTCTTGAAAATATCGATCCCGGGGCTGTATGCGAAGTCGCGGACCGCCGCGGTCATGTCGTACTCGTAGTAGGTGGGAGCGGCGCCCCTGATGTTGATGCGCGCGTGGGGCATTTCCAGCTTCTCGGCCAGATACGGGACGGCTTCGTCCCACGTGAACGCGCTGGGCGCGCCCACATGATAAGTCTTCCCGTATGTGGATGGCTTGCCCGCAGCGGCTTCAAACGCATGTACCAGGTCGCGCACCTCGACACAGTGCTTCTTGTAGGGCCTGCCGTTCTCGTCGCATGCGATGACCAGCTTCTCCGAGCCATTGTCCAGCCTCTTGAGGGCGGCATACGTCGCCTTGCCGTCCGCATCCTTGCGGCCGCCGAACTCCTTCAAGAAGTGCGAGAGCTTGAACTGGGGGAAGTTCAGAACCTCGCCGGCGCCCCAGACGTAGGCGAATCGGAACACCGTCGCCGGCACTCCGTCGGCACGCACATAGCGATCGATCAGGTGCTCCCCGAGGATCTTTGAATAGCCGTACCACGAGGTTGTGACGAGCGGAAGAGACGTTTCGGTGATCGGTTCCGGAATGCCGCCCGGGATGTACTTCTGCATCGTGGCGTCCGTGCTGGAGAAGATGAGGTGCTTGAGCTTCGGCTTGAGCCCCACCGCCGCTTCGAGCACGTTGAACGTGCCCTTGACGTTGATGTCGAAGAACTGTTCGTCGGTAAAAGGACCGCCGGCCTGGAACGCCGCGCCAAGGTGGAAGATCCAGTCGCACCCCTCGGCCGCGGCCTTCACGTCCTCGAGCGAGCGGAGGTCACCCTCGAAGATCTCGGCCTCGAGGATCTTCAGTTTCGCGGTCTGGCGGTCGCCCGGCCAGACGAAGCCCCGTACCTGGTGGCCGCTGGCGATGAACGCGCGGGCTATGTTGGCGCCTACGCGCCCGGTGATGCCCGTGATCAGGATCTGCAAATTCGACTCCTTTGAATGGGGCGGGAGTATATCTGAGCGACCGTGAGAGATGCTGCCCTGCGCGGGTCCCAGAACCCGTAACGGGGACTCCAGTAGACTTCCGTCCACGAGACGAGCGCAGCAGGAGCTTGCACATGAAGGGTGTGGTATTCCTAGGCGATCGCAAGGCCGAAGTCAGGCAGTTTCCGGAAGAGGAGCCCGGGCCCGCCGAGGTCCTGCTGCGAATGCGTGCCTCGGGGATGTGTGGCAGCGATCTCCATAAATACCGGGCGCCGGTGCCCGAGATCACCTTTGCTGAGAACCGGATCGGTCACGAACCCTGCGGTGAGGTCGCGGCCGTCGGCGCCGGCGTGACCAACCTTCGGGTCGGCGACCGCGTAATAAACCACCACTACCTGGGCTGCGGGCAGTGTCGCTTTTGCCACATGGGATACCAGCAGCTGTGCAACTCGACCGCCTTCAAGAAGGGGTACTACGGTGGATCACTGCATGGCGGCCACGGCGACTACATGGTGTGCGCCGCCAGCACCTGCGTACCACTCCCTGACGAACTGACGTTTGAAGCCGGTGCGATGCTGGCGTGCGGCACCAGCACGGCATACCTTGCGCTTACGAAGCTCGAAGTGTCCGGGCGCGATGTCCTGGCGATCTTCGGACAGGGCCCGGTAGGGGTTGCCGCGACGATGCTCGGGGCAGCGATGGGCGCACGAGTGATCGCGGTCGACCCCTCTCCGGCCAGGCTGGAGCTGGCGCGCAAAGCCGGCGCCTGGAAGACTGTGAATCCGGGCGAGGGCGATTCGGTCGGCCAGATCATGGCCCTGACGCACGGCGAAGGCGCTGACGCCACGCTGGAAGCGGTAGGTCTTCCGCTCACTCGCAAGCAGGCGGCCACCTCGGCCCGCGTCTTCGGCAGGTCGGTGCTGGTCGGTGAACGAGGCCAGGCAATCTACGATGCGACGCCTGACATCATCCATCGCCACCTGACGATCTATGGCTCCTGGACGGTCAGCATGCCGGGGATGGAAGAGGCGGCCAGATTCGTTGTCGACCGCCAAATCCCGCTCCATGAGCTGATCTCGGACCGGGTTGCCATCGGCGACGCGGTCGACGCCTACCGGAGATTCGACCGGCAGGACACCGGCAAGATGGTGATCGTCTGGGATTGACCTGGCTCAGGCATGCAGCACGGTCTCCGTGGCGGCATGCCTGCGCCGGTAGACCTCCGGGTCGACTTCGACGCCAAGGCCGGGCGCCTGGGTGACCAGGTAGCTGCCGCCCTCGAACCCGCCTGCGACGCGATAAAGGTCGAATGCGAGGGTCGAGTCTTCGGCGATCACGAAGGCAGGGCAGGCCGCGCCGAACTGAATCACGCCCCGCAGACCGGTTGCCGCGGCGTTGAAGTTGTGCGGCGCGATCTTCGTGTTGAATCCGGAGTCCCGGATCTCGAGCGCCAGCTGCCAGTACGGCCAGAAGCCCATATGAAGCATGTCGGGCTGGATTGCGTCGAGGAGCCCCTCTTCCATCAGCTTCCAGTAAATGGGGTTACGCCCCTGGTGACCTTCTCCGTCCACGAGCATCGTGGAGGGCGTGTGCCGGTCCCGCCAATCACGTAGCCTGCGGTAGCCGCTGAGGTCCTCGGTGATCATCTCCTCCATCCAGAAGATCCGCGCGGATGCGGTCTCCCTGACAAAGGCCTCGAGCAGCGCGGGTTTGCCGTCGTATCCGTTGTTGGCGTCGACCAGGATCTTCACCCGGTCCCCGACGGCCTCACGGGTGCGCAGTACCACTTCGACGTCGCGTTGCATCCCGGCGTGGGGCTCGAACCATCGACCCGGCCGGCCGAGTTTGATCTTGACGGCCTGCCAGCCCTTGCGAACGGCCTCCGCCGCGTCACTGGCCACCGCGCCAGCTCCTTCATCCGGGCGAACCAGGTCCTGGAAGTAGAGCGTCGAGTCGTACGCTTCAATCCGAGCACGCACCTGGCTACCGAGGAGACCGTAGGCCGGTGTGCCCAGCGCCTTGCCCATGAGGTCGAACAGCAGGTAGCTCACGAACCCGTTTTCGAGCAGGTACTGCGACCAGCGCGGCGGGACGCCCGTGACAAGGCCACCAGAAATGCGGTGGAACTCGAATAAGTCGCGTCCGAGGAGTTCGCCCAGAATCCCCGCCAGCCGCTGGACCGACCCCGAGTTCATGGCCGGCCGCGCGTTTGTCAGCCCCATCAACCCTGAGTCGGTCGTAGCCTGGACGAGCCACTCCCGCTGGTTGATCCCGTAGTTCTCGCCCTTCGAGTTTCTCCCGACCATCCTTCCGAATGTGGTTTCCACTGCCGCGATCTGAATCTTGACGATCCGGTGCCTTTCCATCGCCCTAACCCTCTACGGTCGTTTCGTGCCGGGCGTGTGTCCGGCCCCAGGTTTCCTCATCGATCGAAATCCCGAGGCCTGGACCTCCCGAGTACGACCAGGCGCCGTCGGCGAAGCGATAACCGTCCATGTCGTAGATCACCGACGGGCTGCGCTCCGACTCCAGGACGGCGAACCTGTGATTGGCGAGGCCCCAGGCAACTCCTGCAGGCACGCCGAAGACCCCGTTGCCGAAGTCATGGGGAATGCCCAGGATCGCGGACGCCTCAAGGCTGCGTTCGATCGAAAGCCAGTTCAGGAAGCCCTGACTGACGATGTCGGGCTGGTACCCGTCGATCAGCTTCTCCCGGATCAGGTCCAGCCATACGGGTGAGATCGGGCTGCGGTCAACCTCACCGCAGACGAGCAGGGCCCTCGAGCCGTGCCGCTCCACCATCGTGCGCAGGGCGCGGTAGCCGGCGACGTCGGCCGTGATCATCTCCTCAAGCCAGAAGAGGTCATCCGGGGCAGTCTCCCTGACGAAGTCCTCGAGGAGGGGGAGGTGGCCGTCGTATCCGAAATTGGCGTCGACCATTAGCCTCACGTCGGGGCCGACCGCGTCCCTGATGGCGTGTACGACCTCAACGTCGCGACGCATGCCCGCCTCCGGCAACATCCACCGGCCGCCGCGCCCCGTCTTGATCTTGATCTGGCGATAGCCAGCCTGCACGGCCTCCCGTGCTTCCATGGCGCACTGGCCGGCCCCCAGTTCAGGATTGAGAAAATCCTGGAAGTAAAGCGTGCTGTCGTACGCTTCGACGCTTTCGCGCGCCGGACCGCCCAGCATCTCGACGCACGAGACGTCCAGGGATTTGCCCACCAGGTCGAAGGCCCCGATAGAGGCCCAGCCGTGTTCGCGGAAGGCGACTTCGAGCGAGCGCCCCGGGCCAACCACGGCCTTGCCATTCATCGACACGAGCTCGGACGCCTTCCGGCCCAGGAACAGCTCGCGCAGCAAACTCAGCAGCGAAGCCACGCTTGCGTCGGGTCTCCGCATGTAGCTGTTGGCGATGGTGAGACCTTCGACACCACCGGCGGTCCTGATCCTGACGACCCACTCGAGCCGCATGCTGCCGATGTTGTCGGCATAGGCGTTCTTCCCGAGTTCTTTGGCGTACCAGGCGGGCACGGGAGTGACCGATGCCTGCGTAATGACGTCCGCTGCCATGACTTCCCTCCGGGTTGCACCGCCATCTTAGCGACGCGAGTGGCATACTGGCCCGGTTTTCAGTGCACTTAACGGAGACCACATGAGGATTACCAGCGTCGATGCATTCGCTCTCAGGTTCGAGCCGCCCCGAGGAGCCGATCTGGCCTCAGCGCGGGCTTCCGGTTCGTCGGTATTGAGCGCAGAGACCGATTCGTATGGCGACTACTACATCCACCGGGGCGAATGGACTTCGATCTACTCAAACCGCTTCGAGACCACCGTCGTCCGAATTGAGACGGACGGTGGCGTGGTCGGATGGGGCGAAGCGCAGTCGCCGGTCTCCCCGCGCACCTCGCGCACGATCGTCGAAGACCTGCTGCGGCCGGTGCTGATCGGGGCCGACCCGTTCGACGTGGAGGCGCTGTGGCAGCGGGGCTTCGGCGCCATGCGAGAGCGCGGGCACCCGACCGGGTTCTACGTCGATGCCCTCGGAGGTGTCGACGTCGCCCTGCTGGACATCGTCGGGAAGACAGTCGGAAAGCCGGTGCACAAGCTTGTGGGTGGCCGGTTCCGGGACAAGGTCGCCCTCTACGCCGGGCTGAGCGGGACCGATCCGGAGAAGGTCGCCGCCCAGGCAAGGGAGCATGTCGGCTATGGCTATCGCGCGCTCAAGCTGCATCTGCGCGGCCCCAGGGAGCGCATCCTGAAGATTGTGGCGGCCACTCGTGCGGTCGTCGGCCCCGACGTCCAGCTGATGGTCGATGTCCACACCACACTGGACGTGCCGGGAGCCGTCTTGCTGGGGCGGGGACTGGAGGAGCACGACGTGTTCTGGCTCGAATCGCCGGTTGCCCCGGAAGACATCAAGGGCCAGTCCGAGATTGCACGCGCCCTCGACATGGCCGTCTGCGTCGGGGAGTGGTCGCGGACCCGCTTTGAAATGCGGGAGGCGTTTGAACGCCGGGCCGGCGATTTCTACAACTTCGACATCGGACGGACCGGCATCACGGAGGGCAAGAAGATCGCCTCCCTCGCAGACACATACGGGATCCGGGTCACGCCGCATATTGGGGCGGGCGGGATCCTGTCGATCGCGGCCTCGATCCACTTCTCGGCGGCGATCCCTAACTTCCTGATCATGGAGCATTCGCACGGCTCGCACGCGGAGAAGATGAAGATCTGCTCCGTCGCGCCGGAACCGGTCGACGGAGCCTTCCTGCTCGACGATCGCCCGGGCATCGGCGTGGAGATCGACGAGGATGCCGTACGCCGGTACGCGGTGGCCTAGCCCCTTGGCACGCGGCCAGTCCGGAGAGGGTGAGTTGACTTCGGCCACTACCGACCAGTCCCAGGTGGTTGAGGGCGGCTGGTTCAACCGCGATTCTTTCGTACTGATCGCCGGCCGGGGCCTGCGCGCCGCCGCCATGGGCATCCTCTCGGTGCTGATCGCCATCTATCTTGGCCTCCTGGGACTGAGCACGACCGAAATCGGGCTCGTACTCACGCTCAGCCTGGTCGGCGGAGTCGCACTCTCCTTGCCCGCCACCGTCGTGGGCGACCTGGTCGGGCGGAAACGGCTCATGTTCGTCCTGAGCCTTATCACGGCGGTCGCTGGCGTCGCGCTCATCATCACCGACCACCTCGCGTGGCTGGCTGCGGGTTCGTTCCTGGGCGGCTACGCCGCTACCGGCATGAACGTTGGCCCGCTCTTGCAGCTCGAGCAGACCGCGCTGGCTGAGGTGGCGTCGGGCAAGTCGCGCACCGCCGCCTTTTCATACCTGGGAATCGTGTCGTCTGCGGCGCGTGCTCTTGGCGCCCTGGCCGGCGGACTCCCGCTGCTGCTGTCGCGCCTGATCGGCGTGGATGAGTTGGAGGCCTACCGGATCACCTTCGGTGTGTACGTCGCGCTGAATCTGGTCGCCACCGGCCTCTACCTGCTCATCACCCCGAAGATCGAGGTGAAGATCCGTGCCGCGAAAAAGATCTTCAACCCGCTGGCATCGCCGTCGCGGGGGCGGATCTTCGGCTTTTCGTTCCTGCTGGGTGTCGACTCGCTGGCGGGCGGCATGATCATCGACCCGCTGATCGCCTTCTGGCTGTCGCACCGGTTCGGCATGTCGGAGGGCGCTATTGCCCCGGTCATCGCCGGCTCCCACACCCTGAACATGCTTTCGCTGTGGGCGGCGCCGCGCATTGCCGCCCGGTTCGGCCTGCTCAACACAATGGTCTGGACGCAGGTCGTCGCCAACGGCATGGTGCTTGCGTTCGGGTTCGCGCCAACGGCCCCGCTTGCGATCGCGGCATGGCTGTTCCGTGGGCTGTTCAACGAGATGGACGTCCCCACGCGCCAGTCATATGCCATGGCGGTCGTCGCCCCCGATGAACGAATGGCAATGGCGGGCATCACGAACGTCGGACGCGCCGTGGGACGCACCGCCAGTCCAGCGCTGACGGGACTGCTCTGGACCGGGGCCACGCTTTCGGTAGCCCCGTTCGTAGCTGCGTCCGCCATCAAGTTCATCTATAACGGGGCGCTGCTGTTCGGGTTCCGCGACATCAGTCCACCGGAGGAGCAGGCCAGGCGCGGGCCGGCCACGACCCCACCGGGCGACACCCGGTGAGCGAGCCGATCCGTGCTGCGTGCCCCTGGGTCGTTGGAGGCGGCACAGGAACGATCCTTGCCGCAGGCGATCACGCACCGGTTCGGAATCTCCGGCCGCTTCGGCGGGAACGCGAAGAGCCGCGCCATGATCGACCGCGTGCTGGCCGGCGATCGGGCGCGGGTCGCCATCGGCGGTTGAGGCGCAGAAAAACGATCAGCCGCGGGGCAGTTCGCCCTGCTGGCGCAAGACCCGTTCCTGCGCCAGTCGGAGAACGGTGAAGTAGACCTCCTGGTAGAGGTCGTCGTCCGGGGCATCGTCCCACGCCGCCGCCAGCGCCTCCTCGAGCCATCTTCCGAGCGCCTCATGCAGGTCGGTCAGCTGGGCCAGGCTGAGCGATGCCGGGTCGGTCTCCCGGAATGCGGGCGGCTCTCGCATCAAGCCTGCTCGAGCGAAGAGAGGCGTTCCTGGACCACGCGGTTGAGCGTCGCGCGGTCGTACACGACCCAGCGCTGTTCGAGGAACTTCTGCTCTCGCAACGGCTTCTCGGTGAACGGATTTGCAATCGCGATGCAGGACATGCCGGCGGCCAGGGCCGCACGTATGCCGGTCGGTGAGTCCTCGATGGCGACCGCGTGCGCGGGGTCGACGCCGATCCGGCTGGCGGTCAGCAGGTAGATCTCGGGGTCGGGCTTGTGGCGCTTGACCTGGTCCAGTCCGACGACCTCGCTCAGGATCCCCGCCAGGTTCAGCGCGGTTACAACGCGCATGGCCTCGTCGGTGGGCGAGGAGGTCGCCACAGCGACCTTTCTGCCGGCGGCCGCCTGGTCGCGTACGAGTTGCACGGTGCCCGGGTAGGAGTTCTGCGACAACTTCTCGGCGGTTGCGAACGTCGCCCGATACGTGTCAAACCGGAGCAGGTGGAGCGCCAGCCACGCCTCCTGGACGCCGTACTTGTGAGCATACGGTTTGAGCGGCCCCGCAAGGCCGAACAGATCGACCAGCGCCCGGACCATCTGCTCGTCGGTTCCGCCAACCAGGGTCGGATACAGCGTCAGCACACGAGGGTCGGGGGCGTCTGCCTTCAGCAGCTTCTGCACCAGGTGCTGATACGTCGCGGCCTTGAGCCCTTCGGTATCGGCGAGCGTCCCGTCCATATCGAAGATGAACGCGCGGATGCGACTGGCAGGGCCGGCCCGGGCGGCCCGCGGCGCCGGTGTGGTCAAGTTACGTTGGACGTGCGCCGGGCGTCGTTGAAGAGGGAACAGAGACGCCGGAAGCGCTCCGAGATCGAGCCGACCGCCGAATCCCTGGTCACGTCGCCACTTACATAGCTCGCGAGGTACCGGTAGTAAGCCGCGGGTCCGATGACAAGCCCGCTCACGCCGGCCGTGCGCGCCGCGAGCCATGCGACGTCATCGTGGACGGGTGACCTTGGCTCCATCGTGGCGTCGTTGCCGACCGTGAACAGGACCGTCGTCCGGCGGTCGTCCAGGAATGCCTGCGCCACGACCGTCGCCGCTGCGGTGGGGTCCATCGGTGGTTCGAAAGCCCACACGTGTGGCTCGATGCCGGAATCCTGAAGCTCGCGGACCGCCTGTACCAGCAGGGCAGGGCGTAGCTGGCGCTCCCACTGTTTGGCAGAGGCCTGCTCGGCATTTGGAATCACGTTCAACTCGACGATGAGGCGCGGGCCTTCGCTGCGAGCGATCTCGCTGACCCTCTTCAACTGGAGCCGCTGCGACTGGTTCGCGGCCATGTCGCCATCGGGGTTGTAAGAGACCCGGGCCGCCGCGTAGGAAGCGGCAACTCTCTTGAGCGTCTCGGAGAAGCCCAGTGCATCTTCGAGCTGGAATTCGGCAATGCGCGTTCGTTCGATCGAAGCCGCGGTGGTCAGGCTCATGGCGCGGGCCCGCAGCAGGGCCGCTTCACCGATTACCGACTCGGTCCAGAGACCGGCCTGCGACTTCGGTACGCCTTTCTCCACCGCGTCGGTGAGTCCATCGAAGACGATGCCCTTGAGATTGGCGGCGCGTTCCAGGTCTGCCGCGCTTGGTTGCCCGGGTGATGAGTTGAGCAGCTCCGTGCAGATATCGACCCGGTGGTCGGCCGCCAGGATGAACAGCAACTCGTCAGGTGCGTCGAGTGGCATCTTTCCCTAATAGCACAGCCGCTTCAGGGCCGTCGGACCGCGCCGTGAATGCGGGGTTGAATATTGTCCTGAATCCAGCATAAACCACTGCGCAATGGCCGCAAGAACGGGCGGAGCACATCGCCGCCGCGAGGCTACCTCGCGCCGCTGCCCGCCAGCAGGGCGGCCCGCTTCTTCTCGATGTTCTTGATCAGGCTGTCGAACGAGTCCGCGAAGGCCTTGACGCCGGCGCGGACCAGCTCTGCGGTCATGGCTTCATAGCTCACGCCAAGCTCGCGCAGGCGCGCCAGGTTTGCCCGGGCCTCGTCCGGATCGTGGCCGATCCGGTCCGCAATTTTCCCGTGGTCCAGGAACGCGTCGAGGGTCGCTGGCGGGACGGTATTCACCGTCTCAGGGCCCATCAACTCGTCCATGTACAGAGTGTCGGGGAAAGCCGGATTCTTCGTGCTGGTGCTTGCCCACAGCGTCCGCTGGGTCCTTGCCCCGCTCTTTGCCAGCTCCTTGAAGCGCGCGCTGCCGAAGATGCGCTTGTACTCCTGGTATGCGAGACGCGCGTTGGCGATCGCGATGGTCCCCTTGAGGCGCCTGGCGTCGTCGGTACGCGCCGCCGCCACTTCACCGAGCAACTTGTCGGCGATCGTGTCGACGCGGCTCACGAAGAACGACGCCACCGAGGAGATGCGCGCCAGGTGCTTCTTGCCCGACTCCTGGTAGTCCTCCAGCCCGTCTACGTAGGCCTCGGCGACCAGCTTGTAGGCGTCGAGGGAGAAGATCAGGGTGACGTTGACGCTGATCCCCTCACCAATCAAGGTGCGGATCGCCGGGATGCCTTCCGGCGTAGCCGGGACCTTGATGAGGATGTTCTTGCGGGCGAGCGCCCGGCTGAGACGTCGCGCCTCCGCGATGGTCGCTGCGGTGTCATGGGCCAGTCCGGGGTTCACTTCGATGCTTACGAAGCCATCGGCCCCGCCCGTGCGCTCGTACACGGGGAGCAGGATGTCGGCAGCACGCGCGATGTCGTTGAGCGCCAGGCCCTCGTAGATGGCCAGGGAGTCGTCGCCACGCCTTGCGAATGCCAGGAGGTCGGCGTCGTACAGCGAGCCCGACGAGATCGACTTCTCGAAGATCGTGGGATTCGAAGTCACGCCCGCCACACCCAGTTCGACGAGCCGCTTGAGCTCCCCGTTGTCGAGGATCTCCCGGCTGATGAAGTCCAGCCAGATCGATTGTCCAAGCTGGCGCGCCTTTTCGACGTTGTTCTTGCCTGGCATGGCTACGCGTCCTTCCCGAGGCTGTGGCGTTCGACCGCCAGGACCTTCTCAAGGCGACGGCGGAAGCGCGGGTGGGGGTCCATCCTGGCATCGAGGAAAGCTTTGACGATCTCGCGGGCAGGCGCCGGGCCGATCACGCGCGCCCCCAGGCAGAGCACATTCATGTCGTCGTGCTCGACGCCCTGATGAGCGGAGTAGGTGTCGTGGCAAACCGCGGCCCTGACGCCGGCAACCTTGTTGGCCACGACCGATGCGCCAACGCCACTGCCGCAGAGGACGATCCCCCGCTCCGCCTTGCCTTCGGCGACCGCCCTTGCGACGGGCACCGCAAAGTCGGGGAAATCGTCATCGGCGTCGAGCCTGTGCGCACCGAGATCAGCCACGGAGTGCCCGAGGCTCTTGATGTACGCCACCAGCTCAAGCTTGAGGGCGAACCCTCCGTGATCGGCACCGATGGCAATCTGCATCAGGATTTTCCCTTGCCCAGGAGGGACCTCGCCGAACTGGCGATCGCGTCGGGCGTGAATCCAAATTTCTGCATATTGGTCGCCCCGGTTGCAGAAGCCCCGAATCCGTGCATGCCAATGATCGCGCCGTCGAGGCCGACGTAGCGCTCCCAGCCCAGCTTTGTTCCCGCTTCAACCGCCACACGCGCCCTGACGGCGCGCGGCAGGACCGTTTCCCGGTACTCAGACGGCTGGGCCTCGAAGAGCTCCCATGAGGGCATGGACACCACCCGCGCCGCGATCCCTTCGGCCTGGAGCTGCTTGCCTGCCGTTAGCGCGATGCTCACTTCCGATCCGGTCGCCATGAGGATGACGTCGGGCCGTCTCTGCGAGTCCAGGGCCACGTAAGCGCCACGCGACGTCTGACGCCAGGCGGCGCCTTCGAGCAGGGGCAATGCCTGCCTGGTGAGCACCAGCGCCGTCGGCCCGTCCCGTCTCGCAAGCGCCACTCGCCATGCCTCGATCGTCTCGTGCGCGTCAGCTGGCCGGAGGACCACCAGCTCAGGTATCGCCCGGAGGCCCATCAGCTGGGAGATCGGCTGGTGCGTGGGGCCGTCCTCCCCGAGGCCGATGGAGTCGTGGGTGAATACGAAAATGACGGGGTAGCGTCCGAGCGCCGCCAGCCGTATCGAGGCCCTCATGTAGTCGGAGAAGATCAGGAATGTCCCGCAGTACGGGATGATGCCGCCGTGAAGGGCGATCCCGTTGCAGACGCCGCCCATGGCGTGCTCACGCACACCGAAATGGATGTTGCGGCCTCCGTAGCTGCCGGACGAGAGAAAAGGACGGCCCTTCACGTGGGTTTGCGTGGACTCGGCGAGGTCGGCCGATCCGCCCGCCAGTGATGTGACCACCTGCGTGACGCCAGCCAGGGCTCGCCCGGAAGCGGCGCGTGTGGCCACCGGTTTGTCGAACGTGGCGTGCACCGCATCGAGCGCCTTATCCCACCCCGGGGCCAGCTCGCCACGCACCTCCCGCTCGAAGGCAGCCGCGTCCTCCGGGTGCGCTCGCCGATACTCGGCGAACAAGCGTTTCCATTGCTCGTGGGCTGCTGCCCCGCGTGCCAGGGCGCCCCGCATGTGCTCGGCCACATCGCCCGGGACCTCGAATGGCGGCAGCTCCCAGCCCAGTTGCTTGCGTGTCAGCTCAACCTCGGCGGGCCCAAGCGCTTCGCCGTGCGCCGAGGCCTTGCCGGCCTTGTTGGGGCTGCCGTACCCGATCGTCGTCTTGACGACGATAAGCGTCGGTTTCGAGACTTCGGCCCGGCCCTTGCGCAGGGCCGCTGCGACGGCGTCCACGTCGAGGCCGTCGATCGGGCCGATCACCTGCCAGCCATAAGCCAGGAACCTGGCCGGCACATCCTCGGTGAATGTCAGGTCGGTGTCGCCGTCGATCGAGATCTGGTTGTCATCGTAGAGGTAGATCAGCTTGCCCAGCTTCAGCGTGCCCGCGAACGAGGCCGCTTCTGCCGCAATGCCTTCCTGCAGGTCACCGTCGGAGACGATTCCGTACGTGAAGTGATCGACGATTTCCAGCCCGGGCCGGTTGAACCGTGCGGCAAGCATGCGCTCCGCTAGCGCCATGCCGACGCCGTTGGCAAAGCCCTGGCCGAGGGGCCCGGTGGTCGTCTCGACTCCGGGCGTCAGCCCGTACTCAGGGTGGCCGGGGGTATTCGACCCCCATTGCCGGAAGTTCTTGATCTGGTCGATCGGCAGGTCATACCCGGTCAGGTGGAGCAGGCTGTAGAGCAGCATCGAAGCGTGGCCTGCCGATAGGACAAACCGGTCGCGGTCGTGCCACTTCGGATCAGCCGGGTCGTGCTTCAGCACGCGGTCCCAGAGGGCGTAGGCCATCGGCGCGGCGCCCATCGGCGCGCCCGGGTGCCCCGAGTTCGCTTTCTGTACCGCGTCGATCGACAGGAAGCGGATCGCGTTGATGCAACGCTGGTCGATCTCAGTGCCACGCTGGGTTGCCGCGCCGGGCTGGTTATTGGAGGTTGTCAACTTCAGTTCCCGCTAGTTTTGAACGGCGATCAGAGTATCGTACAAAGCCTTGTGCCGGGCGAGCGCACGCTGGTACACGCGCCCGGCCGACCGGTTCGGCGTGTAGCGCTCAAGTTGTGCCACACGGATCGAGTCGTAGGACGCGATCACCCCGAGCGCGCGCAAGGTCATCAGGGCGATTCCCCGCGTGCTGGTCCCCTTTTCGGTCGCCTCGATGAGCGGCATCTGCAGGCAGTCGGCAAGTATCTGCATCCATGCGGGCGAGCTCCGGATCGCGCGGCCACCGACCATGATCTCCTGCGCGTCGACGACTTCCCGGAGCTTCTCCCAGATCAAGACGAAGCGAAACGCGATGGCCTCGAGCGACGCCCTGACCAGGGCCGCCGGGGTCGTTGTCGCGCGTACGCCCACCCAGGCCGCGGTCGCGTTAGTTGCCCAGCCGGGGCTCCGTTCCCCGCGCAGGAACGGCATGACGTCTATCCCGTGTGAGGCGGGCGGCATCTCCGCGATCGCTTGTTCAAGCGCCTTTCTGCCCGGCACGCGTAGGTTCCGCGTCAGCCAGGAGAAGAGGCTACCTGCGTCGGTAATGGCGCCACCCATAAGGGAGTGCCGGGCGTCGAGACGGTAGGCCCACAGGCCGCGGGGCACGGGAGGCGGAGTTCCCTCGACGACCACGCGCAGCGCGCCGGTGGTCCCGGCGGTTAGCGCGCATGCCGCGCGCCCCACGGCGCCGATGCCGACGTTTGCGGCCGCTCCATCGCCGACCGCGAGGAAGAACGTGGCGCCGGCCAGCGCCGGCCAACGCTTCCGGTAGGCGGGTGCGAGCTTCTGCACGCCATCGGAGTAGTCGGCCAGGGGAGGCAAGGTGCGAGGGTCGATGCCGATCGCAGCAACGGTCGGCAGGTCCCACTCCAGGCGTCGGCGATCCAGCATGCCCGACCACGACGCCATCGAGTAGCTGGTGGGTACTTCCCCGGCCGCCAGCCAGCGCCCGTAGAGGTAGCTGCCGAGGTCGATCCAGCGCCGCGTCTTTCGTAGCAGCGCCGGGCGCTCTCGCTTGACCCAGGCGAGCCTTGGCGCCTGGTATGCCGTGTGGATCGGCGCGCCGGTCCGGTCGTAGCGCTCGTCGCTGTCGAAGGCTTTGCGCAGCGCGGCTACGTCGGGCGCCGACCGTGCGTCCGCATACGTGTAGACAGGCGTGACGGCGCGCCCGGTGCCGTCGACTCCCAGCACATTCCCGGCATACGTGGAGAGGCCCACCCCTGCGATGTCCTCTCCGGCGGCCTGCACGCCCCGCAGAGCGCCGTCGATGGCCGATTCGACATCCCTGGCGATCGACCCCGCGTCGTCCTCCGACCCTCCGTCGCTCGAGGTCGGCATTGGATGCTCGAGGGATGCGTCGGCTTCCTTGAGAGGCCTGCCTGCGGCGTCATAGACCCGGGCGCGCACGCTTGTCGAGCCCACATCCAGGCTGAGAACCAGCGGCAGCCGCCGGCGTGCCACTGCCTAGCCCGCGTTACCGAGCGTTGCGATCATGGCGATTTTCTCTTGGCCCAGGTATGCATACCGGTTGATCCAGATGCCGCGCGTGCCGGCGTACCACGCCACCCGGAGGCGCCTTTCGAAGTCGTCGTCGGGGCCGTAACCGTGGACCACCGGGAAAAGATCGGCCTGGCGGCCCATCGCCGTCGAGGCCTGCCGGATCTTGCGCGCCTGGGCCCGCAAACCCGCCCTGTGCCTTACGTGCGGCCGCGGGTAGAAGTAGTCCTTGAGGGTGATCCCGAGGTCAGCGTCTTCGAAATCGAACAGGCTGGATACCGCCCTGACCACGATCCTTTCGTCGAGCGAGGGGTTTCGCTCCAACAGCTCCTGGGCATAGAAGTAGACGATCAACGGCCAGTGCATGGTGTACAGCTTCATGTTGATCGAGTCCGCGTACCGGGAGACGCCTGCAAAGTCCATGCCGCTCAGCAGGGACAACGGCGGCGGAAAGCCGTTGGGCGACAGCTTCTTGCGTTGTGGTCGCGAAGCTCCGTCCATGGCCGCCCGCAGCTCTCGGATGTAGTTGACCGTCAATGCGGCCTTGAACCGGAGAACCTGGGCGATGCCGGGGCGGTCGGCGAACACGCGCATCAGTTCGAATGATGCAGAACGGTAGTCGAGCAGCGGCGTCAGGTCCGAGTTGGTGAGTCGGTCAAGCCGCTCGTAAAGCGCCTGTGCATCGCGCCGCATCGTCTCGAAGTCGAAGCCCAGGCGGCCGGCCGCAGCACGAGCATGCGGGCTGAAGTCAAGGAACGCGTCACCCAGGCGATAGGGCGGATGCTCCGGCCAGTCGTGCCGCAGGCCATCGATGTCCGGATAGGCCTTCAGCACGTCGCGCGTCTGCGCCACTGCATACGCACGCACGTCGTCGCTGGCTACCGCGGCCGACTGGACCATCCGGGCGCGCGGCTGGGTTCCGTCGGGCAGCGTCGGAAGATCTTCGGGCCGGAGCCCGGGGATCAGCACCGCGTCGAGCTGGAAGTACGCCTCCATCCCGCGTGCGTGCGCGCCGTCGATGAACTGCTGGATGATCACGCCTTGAGTGGACGTGATCTGGCCCGGTTGAGGTGGCTGGTACTTCAGTCCCTTGTAGATGGATCGGTCCGGATCGTAGCTGGGCTCGAAGCGAAGCCAGGCCTCATTCCTGCCCCAGAGCTGGCGCGTCACGTGCCGCACCGTGCCCGCTCCGCCGTCGATCGGCGGCTCTCTGCGCAGGTTCGGGTTCGAATCATGAATGTACGGGCTGGGCTCGACGGCTTCCGCGACCATCGGGCTGGTCGCGACCGCGGTCACACCGGCCGCTGCAAGGCCGTCAAGTACAGCCTGCACGCCCTCCGATTGGATGTACGGGGGCGTGACCGTCACGCCGAGGAACCGCCGCGGGTTGGCGCCGCTCAACTTCCGTCCACCCGTCCGGATGCCACGGTCAAGGCGTCAGGGCTCCCGCCGCCGCCACGTCGACGGAGTACAACGACGTAGTGGCGGTGATGAAGAGCGTCTTCTTGTCGGCGCCGCCAAACGCGCAGTTCGCGACCGCTCGTTCGGGGACGAGGATCTTTCCAAGCAACGACCCGGCCGGGTCATACACGTGGATGCCGTCGCCGGCGGAGGTCCACAGGTTCCCCGCCGTATCGAGCCTGAAACCATCGGCCGCGCCTGGCCGGACCACGGCGAACACCCGCGACTTCGTCAGCTTCGATCCGCCGGCCACGTCGAATGCCCTCACGTGCCTTGGCTCGCCTGTGTCGGCCACGTAGAGCACCTTCTCGTCGGGCGAGAAGGCAATGCCGTTGGGCCGGTCGAAATCATCGCCGACGATCGACAGCGAACTGGACGCGGGATCGAACCGGAACACGTAGTTCTTGCCGAGCTCGCTCTCCGCCTTGTGGCCCTCGTGATCGCTCAGGATCCCGTATGGGGGATCCGTGAACCAGATCGTTCCGTCGGACTTCACGACGACATCGTTAGGGGAGTTCAACTTCTTCCCCTTGTAGTTGTCCACGACGGTGACGACCTTGCCGTCAGGCTCGGTACGAGAGACACGGCGGTTTCCGTGCTCGCAGCTGACCAGGCGCCCCTGCCGGTCGCGCGTGTGGCCGTTCGTGTAGCCGCAGGGCTGCCTGAATACGGTGGCGCCCTCCCGGGCCGACCACTTCATCATGCGGTCGTTCGGGATGTCGCTCCAGACGACGTACCTTCCTTCGGCGAACCAGCACGGCCCCTCCGCCCACACGAAGCCGGTGGCCAGCTTCTTCAGGTCGGCGTCCGGCTTGATCAGCTTGCGGAATGCGGGATCAATGATGTCGAACTTGGCTGCCATGGTTGACTCCCGGCGCGCTCAGGTCGTCGCGCCCCTCGTGTTCATCTCGATCGACCATACAGAAGACGTTGCTGCAATGAACAGCGTGGACCGCCCGCGACCTCCGAACGCGCAGTTGGCGGCCACCTCGGGCGTCCTGATCTTGCCGATCAGCTTGCCAGCGTGGTTGAACACCTGGACACCATCCCCGGCGGTGACGAACAGGTTTTCGTGCCGGTCCACGCGCATGCCGTCCGGCACGTGGGGCGTAACCACCGCGAACACCTTCCCCCCGCGCAGGCTCCGGCCGCCGACCACCGAAAAGACACGTACGTGATGGTTGCCCTTCTTCGTGTCGTGCGTGTACCCCGAGTCACCAATGTAAAGCCGCTTTTCGTCGGGCGAGAAGGCGAGGCCGTTCGGCTTCTGGAAGTCGTCGGCCACCACCGACAGCCGGCCCGAGCCCGGCTCGTACCGGTAGACGTAGTTGCCGGCCACTTCCCGCGGCTTGCCGTGCCCCAGGTCCGGGTGTGGCAACAAGATCCCGTAATCCGGGTCGGTGAACCAGATCGTACCGTCGGACTTGACGACGACGTCGTTGGGCGAGTTAAGCCGCTTCCCTTCGTGGCGGTCGACCAGGGTTCTTACGTTTCCGCGCGGATCGGTCAGCGTCAGGCACCTGCCGCTCGTCTCACAGGTAAGCAGATTGCCCGCAGCGTCGACGGTGTTCCCGTTGGAGTTGCCGCTCGGTTCTCGGAATACCTGGACGCCGGCCCGCTCCGACCATTGCATGAGACGGTTACCAGGGATGTCGCTCCAGATGAGCGAGCTCTTCTTGCCCCACCATACGGTGCCTTCAGCGAACTTAAGTCCGCCGGCCACCTTGCGCAGGGAGGCGCCCTTCTTAAGCAGCTTCTCGAACGCAGGGTCGATGACTTCTATTCCACGCGGCAATTTCGTCTCCGATGCCTTTCCCCGAAAACGCGCGGTGAGCCTATCACGAGGTCGTGCCCGGCTCGAACGAGTACCATTCCCGCCGCCCGTCGCAGCATCTTCCATATGCAGGAGACATCAAATGAAGCTGATTCGCATGGACCACCTGGACATCGTCGTGTCGGACCTCAAGAAATCTGTGGAGTTCTACCGCAAGTGGGGCCTGAGCCCGGAAGGGACGCTCGACAAGGGAGAGACGGTCTTCCTCCACAACGGCGACTCCGAATCGCCGGTGCGGTTTGAACTGCATCAGGCGCAGAAGGGGCAGCCGACCGGGATCGACCATATTGCATTTGCGGTCGGCGATGTACAGGCCGCCTACCGGGAAGGCAAGTACCTGGGGATCCCATGGAAGTTCGAGCCGATGCAGAACCTGCAGTCGGGGAGGACCATCACGAACGCGTTCGATCCCGACGGCGTCCACCTGCAGATCTGCAAGCAGACGCTGCGCGGCGAGTACAGCGACTGGACCTGACCTCTGCCGCCTCTTCCCACAGCGGGAGAGGCGTGTCGGGTCCACGAGGCGACGGTGAAGGCAAACGACCTGCAACCCGGGAGGGCAGCACGTGAGGGTCCTGTTACTCGCAGACTGGGGCAAACCGATGTATCCGGAGCTTCGGAAGAAGTTTCCGGAGATCGAATTCGTTGAGGCATATGGCGACGTTGAGATAAAGGCGGCGGTCCGAGACGCTGAGGTCGTCTTCGGATACCTGACCGGCGAGCAGTTCGCACTGAACCGCAAGATCAAGTGGATTCAGACGCTGGACGCTGGCATGGAGGGGCTGTTCCGCAAGATCCCGGAGGTCGCCGAGACCAGGATCGTGGTCACGAATGCCCGAGGGGCCGGCGCTCCGCAGATCGGGGAACATGGCATCGCGCTGATCCTCGCGCTCGCCCGGGGGTTGCCGGACTTCTGGCAGCTGAAGTCGGCCCGTCGCTGGGACCAGGACCACGGGCTGTCGATCGTCCAGATGATTTACGGCAAGACCGCCGGAATCATTGGCTTCGGCAAGTCCGGCCGCGAGATCGGCTGGCGCTGCAAGGCCCTGGGCATGAACGTCATCGCCCTGGACAAACACGCGGTCGACGGCGACCCGGTGGTCGTGAACGTGTGGAGCCTCGACCGGCTCAAGGAGCTGATGGCCGCGTCCGACTTCGTCGTCGTGACCGTGCCGTACTCTGAGGCGAACGAGAACATGATCGGCGCGGCCGAACTGGGCGTGATGAAAAAGACGGCATTCCTGATCGTCACCTCGCGCGGGCGCATCGTCGAGCACCGAGCCCTGCTGGCAGCACTCAAGGAGAAGCGGATCGCAGGCGCTGGCCTCGACGTCGCGGTGCAGGAGCCACTGCCGGCCGAGAATGAGCTATGGGCGCTCGACAACGTCATAATCACCCCGCACATCGCCGGGAACTCGCCTGAACTCGACCGGTGGACCTACGACATCTTCGAGGACAATCTGCACCGCTACGTGAAGGGGCAACCCCTCCGCAATATCGTCAACAAGCAACTGCGGTACTAGGCAGGAGAGGCGCGCCGGTCAGCGAGGGCCCCGGCTCAAGGAAATACGGAGGAGTCATGTCGCTTCGTGCTGGCGCTGCGAAAGCAGTGATCACACCGCCCGTGGGTTACCCGATGGGCGCATGGGGTCTGAGGCAGGGCGTGGCGCAGGCCGTGCACGACGACCTCTACGCCCGGGCGCTCGTGCTCCATGATGGAACGACCACGATCGGGATCGTGGCGCTCGACATCGTTGGGATTTCGAAAGAGATCCTGGCAGGAATCCGGCGGCAAACGGAGCAGCTGTGCGGAATCACGGCCGACCGGCTGCTGGTCAGCTCGACGCATAACCACACGACGCCTGCGATCTTCACAGAGATCCCGCCGGCGCTCGCGGCGTACGCGGTCCACCTGGCCGACGTCGTTGCTGGCGTAGTGGCGGAGGCCGCGCACCGCATGGAGCCGGCAAGGGCAGGCCACGGCGCGGGCGACCTCTCCGGGGTCTCGATAAACCGCCAGTTTCGCGAGCGGCCGGTCGATACCGCGGTGGGCGTCCTGCGGGTCGACAGCCGCTCCGGTCGTCCGATTGCGCGCGTATTTACGTGGGCGTGCCACAACCTGTGCATCGGCGGCAGTGAGCGCTTGTGGTCGGCCGATTTCACCGGGGTCGCATGTCGACTGCTGGACAAACAGAACCCGGGCTCGGTCTCCCTGTTTCTCCAGGGCGCCGGTGGAGACATCCACCCGTTCGACTGGTGGTTCGGCAACGCGCGTTCGAAGCACCTCCACACGTTCGAGGACGCCGAGTCGCTCGGCACCATGCTGGCAGCGGAGACCACGAAGCGAACGGAAAGCATCGGCACCTCATCGACGATCAGGCTTGCCGCGGTGGCCGACACGGTCCACATGGCGAGGCACCGGGTGACCTGGACGGTCGATCAGGCAGAACGGCTCAACAAGAGCCTGGTGAAGCAGCTGGGCGTGTATCACGGCGACACGTGGCCAAAGGGGACGACGACCGCGATCGCGGGCGAAAGGCATCCCGAGATATACGGCAACGGCGCCAATGAGTTGAAGCTGGCGATGAACCAGGACAAGCCCCCGATCCCTGCCGAGATCCAGGCATTTCGAATCGGGGACCTGAGGATCGCCTGTAACCCGGGCGAGCTTTTCAACGAGCTTGGTTCGATGATCAAGGACAGCGCGGGCGGCGACATCTGGGCGGCGAGCTACTGCAACGACTACACCGGATATGTTTCGACGCGCATGCCATACCGGAAGATCGCGGACGTCCCGCTGGAAGAGATCGTCGACATGAAGAAGTACCGCTGCTACTACGGGACTACCACGAGCCCGTTCGCAGAAGGGGCCGGCGAGGACCTGGCGGCTGCGGAAATTGCGCTGGTTCGACGCCTGGACGCAAAGAGGTAGAATCCGTGCGCTCGGGCTAGCGATCAGGTGGAAAAGGGCATCGGCTGCGGCGGTGCGCCGCGAATGTTGCCTGCGGAAGCGGGTAGGAGCAGTCAAGTGACGTCTAAGCCAGGCTGGGGTGATATCTACACAGAGCTGGGCGCCACCCCGATTATCAATGCGATCGGGAGCGTGACCCTGCTGGGCGGATCAACGCCGGTGCCCGAAGTCAAGGAGGCGATGGAGCGCGCCGAATCGGCATACGTCCCGCTCTGGGAGCTCGAAGAGAAGGCGGGCGACTTCATCGCCAGGCTGGTCGGCGTGCCGGCGGCTTACGTCACATCCGGGGCAGGCTCGGCGCTGACGCTGGCCACCGCAGCGTTCATGGCCGGCGAAGACGACAAGAAGATCGAACAGCTTCCTGACACGACCGGGATGAAGAACGAGATTCTCATCCAGCGCCGGCAGCGTTACTGGTACGACCGCTGTCTGCAGCTTGCCGGCGCCAAGCTGGTCGAGTTTGGCAGCGACGAGAAGGTCACCGAAAAGGACCTGGAGAAGGCGATCGGGCCCAGGACCGTCGCCGTCCACTACTTCATGGTCACCCAGAAGCCCGATCCCAACGCGCTGTCGCTCGAGTCCACTATCAAGGTCGCCAAGAAGCACAACATCAAGGTGCTCGTCGACCAGGCGGGCCAGATCTACCCGCTCGACCTGCTGGCGAAGTCGGTCAAGATGGGCGCCGACATCGCATGCGTCGCCGCCAAGTACATGTACGCCCCGCAGTCGACCGGCTTTGCGTTCGGCACGAAGGAATCGATTCGCGCGCTCGCCAAGCAGAGCTTCATCGGCTACGAGACGCGCCGCGTTCGAGGCGTCGGCCGGCCCCAGAAGATCGATCGCCAGGAGATCGTCGGCGCCGTCGCTGCGGTACGACGCTGGATGACGATGAACCACGAGGAGAGGCTGGCCTCGATCGAGCAGCGCAGCCGGGTGATCGCGAAGCCGCTTCAGGGCATCAAGGGCGTCAAAGCCGAGATCATCGACAACATCATCGGACAGCAGCCCTATGGCGTTAAGGTGACGATCGACGCGCAGGCCGCGGGCATGACCGCTCAACAGGTCGTCGACGAGTTGAAGGCCGGCAAGCCCTCGATCTGGACACGTGTCGCGCCCGACAGCTCGAACGCCATCTACCTCCACATCTTCGGTCTGAACGAAGGCGAAGAGAAGATCGTCGGGGAGCGCGTGTCGCAGATCCTGAAGGCGAAGGCCAGGAAGTAACCCCGTTACAGCTGCGGAAAAGAAGAGGGTCCGGGAACTCCCGGACCCTCTGCGCGCTTGCCGCGAACGGAATTAACTGGTTGCCTGGGCGCCCGGGTCAGTTGGCGGGGTCGATTTCCGGTGCGCCCGGCACTGCCCGATCGGGTGACGCGTACCGCCGTCGTGATAGCAGTAGCCGTCCTTCCGGGGCTTGCCCGTGCACTTGCCGGAGCAGGCATGCTGGTCGCCCGAGACGCCAGCGGTAATGAGTGGGACATTAAGTCGTTTCAAGATTTCACCGTTCAGTTCGTGCGCCCAAGTGGTCAGCGGTGGAATACCACCATCTTGAGCTCCGTCATCTCCTCTACAGCGTACGACGGGCCTTCCTTGCCGAGCCCGCTCTCCTTCAGGCCGCCATAGGGCATCATGTCGGCCCGGAATGCAGTCCCGCCATTGATGTTCAGGTTCCCTGATTCGACTTCCAGGGCAAACCGCATCGCGCTCGTGATGCTTTCCGTGAAGATCGCAGCGCTGAGGCCAAATCGGGAGTTGTTCGCCAGCGCGATCGCCTCGTCGATCCCCGACGCCCTGGCGACCGCTACCGCCGGGCCGAACAGTTCGTCGTCCACGACCTTCATGCCCGCCTTGACGTCCGCCAGCACCGTGGGTTGTACCAGGGCGCCGCTGCGGCCTCCACCGGTGATGATGCGCGCGCCGCCCGCAACCGCCTCATCAAACCATGAGCTCACCCGGGCAGCGTCGCGCTCGCGAATCATCGGACCGAGTTGCGTCTTCGGCTCGAGTGGATTGCCGGAAACGATCGCTTCAACCTTCGGCTTGAGGGCATCGAGGTAATCGCCGTAGACCTTGCCATCGACGATCACGCGCTGGGTCGAAATGCACACCTGACCGGCGTTACCGTAGCCGCTGGCGACCGTCGCCACGGCGACCTTCTCGATGTCGGCGTCGGGCATCACGATCAGCGGCGAGTTGGAGCCCAGCTCCATCGTGACCTTCTTCAGCCCCGCCACCTTGCAGATGCGCTCACCGACATCGCGACTCCCGGTGAACGTGACCTTGCGGACGTCGCGGTGCGAAACCAGGGCGTCACCGATGGCGCCGCCGGGCCCGGTCAGGCACTGGATGCCTTCGGCCGGGATACCACACTCCAGCAAGAGTTCAGTCAGCTTGAGGGCCGACAGCGGGGTGTCACTCGCTGGCTTGATGATCACCGCGTTACCGGCAGCCAGGGCCGGGCCAACCTTGTGAGCGACCAGGTTCAGCGGGAAGTTGAACGGCGAGATCGCGGCGACGATGCCGACCGGCACTCGCACCGTGAATCCGAACTTGGTCGCATTGCCAGGAGAAGCGTCGAGCGGGATCGTCTCCCCCCGCATGCGCTTCGCCTCCTCCGCCGACCACGTAAGGGTCTGAACGGCGCGCCCGACCTCCGTGGTCGCCTCCGAAATCACCTTGCCCTCTTCAAGCGAGATGGTCTTCGCAAAGTCGGCTGCACGCGCCTGGAGCAGGTCAGCGGCCTTGCGGAGCATCAGGAACCGGTCATATGCGCTCGTGGCCTTCATGGCGCGCGCACCGCGGCGGGCGCTTTCAACCGCGAGGGCAACGTCCTCGAGGTTCGCGTGCGGGACCGTGTCGATCAACGAACCGTCGAACGGGTTCGTGACAGGGACCGTCTTGGCGCGCGCCGCCCACTCGCCGCCTATGTACATCTTCATTGGAGATCTCCGTTCGGTATCGTGCCCTGGCATCGACGCCGGGCCGTCGCCGCCGAGTATACGCGGCGCCTCACATCGTTGCCCCTGCCACCCCCGTGTGATAGCTTGCGCGCCGTCCCAGGCAGGGGTGAACGGAGTGGCCGGTTGAAAAGCAAATCGGGGATGGTCGCCGTACAGGCGGTTGCACGTCGGCGGGTCGAAACGATCGAAGCGCCGATGCCCGCACCAGGCGATGGGGAAGTACTGGTCAGGACCGAGTTCGCATCGATCTGCGGCTCTGACCTGCACCAGATCTGGCACGGCTGGAACATTCGCGACTGGCCGCAGCCACCCGGGTACCCGGGGCACGAAGGCGTCGGGCAGGTGGTCGAATCCCGAAGCCCCGGGTTCGACGCGGGCGACCACGTGCTGCTCGTCCCGCATTTCCTGATCTCGAGGTGCTTCGCGGCCTACCAGGCGGTCCATGCGCGTTACCTGGTCAAGCTGCCGGACGGCCCTGCCCGCAAACACCTCCTGATGGCGCAGCAACTGGGCACGGTGATCTGGGGCGCGCGTCAACTGCCACACCTGGTCGGCAAGACCTGCGTGGTCGTAGGGCAGGGCTCGGCCGGCCTCTTCTGGGACTTTGTCTTGCGCAGGGCGGGTGCAGAAAGGATCATTGCGGTCGACCCCGTGGCGCACCGGCTGGGGGTCGGAAAGCTGCTGGGTGCCCATGAGGTTGTCCAGTCGTCTGGATCGGAAACTGCCCAGGCGATCAACGACCTCACCGGGGGGCAAGGCGCCGACATCGTCATCGAAGCGGTCGGCAGCACCCCGACCCTCAGCCAGGCGTTCGATCTCGTGAAGCCTGCCGGCACCGTCGTCCTGTTCGGATTGCCGGAGTCCGACGGCCCGGTGCCGTTCAGGTTCGACGCCTTCTTCCGGAAACGGTGCACGGCCTACACGTGCCATGGCTCACAGGACGAGCCCGGCCTGGTGGCGGTCCGCCAGGCGCTCGACTGGATCGCCAGCGGCCAGATCGACATGGGCAGGATAACCACGCACACGCTTCCCGCAGCGCGCGCGCAGGAAGGCTTCGAACTCGCCGCCGGCCCCGGCCCCAGCGTGGTAAAGGTGACACTGACATTTTGACGAAACCCTCGACCAACGGCGTCACGATTGCGCTTGAGGGCAAGGTCGCGTTCGTCACCGGCGCCTCGCGCGGCATCGGTGCGGCAATCGCGCTGCGCCTCGCTCAGGCCGGGGCGGTGGTGGCCATGACGGCGCGCGATCGGGCAGGGCTGCACCGGACGGAAGCGGCAATCGAATCTGCCGGCGGCCGGGCATGGTGGCGGACCGCCGACCTGGCATCCGGGGCCCAGATCAGATCGGTGACGATGGCCACCCTGCGGGAATTCGGACGGGTCGACATCCTCGTGAACAATGCGGGGCTCACCTTTCCGCAGCGCGTCCTGGAGGTGGGCCTGCGCGAGTGGCGCACCACGCTCGACGTCAACCTCCTTGCGCCGCTGCTGCTCGTGCAGGCCTTCACGCCGGGCATGATCGAAAGGCGCTCCGGCAAGATCATCAACATCTCGTCCCAGGCCGGTCTCGGCGCGCTCGAGGAACATGCGTCTTATTCGGCCTCAAAGTCGGCATTGCACCTCCTGACGCAGACGATGGCGGTCGAGTTCGGCAGGGACAACATCCAGGCCAACTGCATCGCCCCAACCGTGATCCTGACCGACATGGCGGAACAGGTGTGGCCGCCAGGCCCGCGCTCCGAGGCGATGCGTGCGAGGATCGCCCTGGGCCGCTTCGGCAAACCCTCGGAGGTGGCCGACGCCGTCCTGTTCCTGGCGTCACCGCTTTCGGATTTCATCACTGGCGAGGTGCTGTCGGTCGACGGCGGGTTCCGAGCGCGCTGAATGAAGGCCCTCGTGCTCCAGAAGCGCCACACCCTTGCATTCGAGAGTCGCAGGAAGCCAGGCCCGCCTGCCGCCGGAGAGGCGCTCGTGAAGGTGGCGGCGGTTGGCATCTGCGGGTCCGACGTCCACTACTTCGAGGAAGGCCGGATCGGCGACTTCGTGGTCCGGGCGCCACTGATACTGGGACACGAGACGTCGGGAGTGGTCGAAGCGGTCGGGGACGGCGTGGCCCTGTCCCCGGGGGACAGGGTGGCCATGGAGCCCGGCGTCCCCTGTGGCCGGTGCGGGCACTGTCGGCGCGGGCGCTACAACCTGTGCCCCGGCATTCGATTCTGGGCGACACCCCCCGTCGACGGCTCGCTGGTCGAGTACGTGGTACACCCTGCGGAGTTCTGTTACCGACTGCCTGAATCGATGGGCTTCGACGAAGGCGCCCTGATCGAGCCGCTGGCGGTCGGCGTACACGCATGCAACCGCGGGGACCTCCGCCCCGGAGACGTGGTAGCAATCAACGGCGCAGGCACCATCGGCATCATGGCTTTACTATCCGCCAGGGCCTACGGTGCGCGTGTGGTCGTAGTGGCCGACGTAGTGCCGGAACGGCTTGCACGTGCCACTGCCCTGGGCGCAGACGCGGTCGTCGACGTTCGTAGCGCCAGCCTTGCGGAGGCAGTCGCGGAAACAGCACGGGCCGGCGCGGACGTCGGGATCGAATGCTCCGGGAGCTCGGCGGGGGCCGACGTGCTTGTACGCGCCGCGGCGCCCGGAGGGCGGATCGTCCTGGTCGGAATGGGACCGCAACCGACTCCGCTGGACGCCGTCGCAGCGATGGTCAAGGAACTCGACATCCGGACGGTTTTCCGGTACGCCCACGCCTATCCCACGGCCATCGACCTGGTGGGTTCGGGCCTGGTCTCAGCGAAATCGATCGTGACGGACCGCTTCAAGTTCGCGGACGCGATCGCAGCATTCGAGTTTGCCCGCAGTCCAAGGCCGGACACCGGGAAGATCCTGATCGAGTTCTAGGCCCTGGCAGTTTCCCTGAAGAACCCGCGCAGCCGCGGGTAAAGGTTCCGATACCGACGGTACGCGGTTTCGTACTGTTCGGCACGGTTCATCTCAGGTTCCTGGATGGTGATCTGGCGCTGCCATTCTCTAGAGGCGTCGCCAACCGATTCGAACTCCCGCACGCCGACGGCGGCCAGCATCGCCGCCCCGTAGGCGGCCCCCGTGCCCGGTCCGACCGTCACTACCGGCAGTCGGTAGACATCGGCCTGCATCTGCCGCCAGAAGGTGCTGCGGGCGCCGCCACCCACGGCCGTGGCAAGCACCGGCGAGGCTCCCAGCCCACGGATCAGTTCAAGTGAGTCGCGCAACGCAAACGTGACCCCCTCAACCACGGCGCGCACCAGATGCCCGCGCTCGTGGCCGGCATGCAGCCCGTAGAAGACGCCCCTGGCATCGGCGTCGGCATGTGGCGTCCGTTCGCCGGTCAGGTACGGCAGAAAGGTGAGGCCGGACGACCCGGCGGGCGCGCGCTCCGCCTCCGCCAGAAGGTCGGAGTACTCCGGCAGGGCAGCCCCGCGGGCGCTCAGGGATCGTCGTAACCAGCCGAGGGCGGCGCCGGCGGAGAGGACGACTCCCATCAGATACCACGAGTCGGGTACTGCGTGGTTCATGGCGTGAATTCGCATCCTGGGGTCAACCAACGGACGGGGGGTTGGAGCGACCACGGTGCCGGACGTTCCGATGCTGGCCACAACATTGCCCGGAGCGACCGCGCCAGCGCCAATCGCGCCGGCCGCGTTGTCGGCGGCGCCCCCGACCACCGGGACTCCCGCGGGCAGGCCGCATGAAGCCGCCGCCTCTGCGGATAGCTCCCCGGCAACGTCCCCGGAACCCACGATGCGGGGCAGGATCGCGGGTTCGATATCGAGCGCGGCGAGCATCTCGGCCGACCACTGGGAGCGCCGAATGTCGAAGAGCAATGTCGCTGCGGCGTCTGACGGCTCACAGGCGAGCGAACCGGTGAGGCGAAAGCGGATGTAGTCCTTGGGCAGCAACGCGGTTCGCAACCGGCGGAAATTCGCGCGCTCGTGCTCCCGCAGCCACAGGAGCTTGGTGGCGGTGAAACCCTCCAGGGCAGGGTTGCCGACGAGCCGCCGAAGGCCAGCTTGCCCGACGCGTTCCTGGATATACCTGCACTGTGCGGTTGTCCGGACGTCGTTCCAGAGGATCGCCGGACGGATGACGGACCCTTCCCCATCGAGGGCGACCAGGCTGTGCATCTGGCCCGAGAGCCCGATCGACGTCACGCCGGGCCTGCCCCGAGCCTGTTTCAGAGCACCACGCACGGCCGCGACGACCGCGTCCCACCATTCCGACGGATTCTGCTCCGACCATCCCGGCCGAGGGACATCGACTTTGAGCGGAGCATCGGAATCGGCGAGGACTCGTCCGTTTTCGGCGACTAGCACGGCCTTGACTGCGGTCGTGCCGACGTCTATGCCAAGGAAGCTTCCCAAGCCTAGCTATGCCACATGGCGGACGCGTTCAGCGCTCATCCGGCCTGCCTGAGACGGGGGTCCCAGCGGTCGCGCAACCAGTCCCCGAAAAAGTTAAGCGACATGACGACCAGGAAGATGGCGAGACCGGGGAAGAACGAAATCCACCACGCGCTCGACAGGTACTCGCGACCGTCGTTGATCATGTTCCCCCAGGTCGGCGTCGGCTTCGGGATGCCGACCCCCAGGAACCCGAGCGACGCCTCCGCAAGGATCAGGCCGCCGATGCGGAGGGTCGCGATCACTACGACCGTATTCAGAACATTGGGGAGGATGTGGCGAAAGATGATGCGCCGGGACGACGCGCCCGCTATCCGGGCGTTGGATATGTAGTCGCGCTCCTTCAGCGAAAGCACCTCCGCCCGAACGTTGGGCACGAAGGCGCTCCACGACACCATCGCCAGCAGGCCCATGACGATCGGGATGGAGTTGCCGATGACGGTGGCGATGACCAGCGCGATCAGCAGGAACGGGATCGCTGCCCACATGTCCCAGATGCGCATGATGGCCTCATCGATCGGCCCCCGGAAGTATCCGGCCAGCAATCCGAGGGACGTGCCGATCACCGTACCAGCGCCGAGCGCTACCACCACGACCATCAGGGAGATCTGCGCCCCCCGCATGATCCGGCTCAGCACATCGCGGCCGACATGGTCGGCGCCGAGGAGATAGCGGAGTTCGACGCGCGGGTGCTCTTCGTACCACTGAGAGTTCCATGCCGGGGCGGCGTTCCTGGCGCGTAGCGACTGCGTGAACGGGTCTTTGGGTTCAATGAGCGGGGAGAAGATCCCCGTGATGAGGAGGGCGAGCAGGATCAGGACCGGGAGGACGGGGTATCGCCACAGCACCGATATTCGGAGTCGGGCGAAGAATCCCGGTCCACGGATGAAGTCGGCTGACTCATCGCGGGTCTTCTGCGCCATCTAACTCAGCCTGATCCTGGGATCGACGATCGCGTACATCAGGTCGGCCGCGAAGTTCATCAATACCCACGCTGCGACGAAGATCAGGGTTATGCCGGTAACGAGCGGGAAGTCGTTGGCGGCGACCGAGTCGACCGCCAGCCGGCCGAGGCCCGGCCAGGCGAACACCGTCTCCGTAACGACTGAGCCGGTGATGAAACCGGTGAGGAGGATCGCGGAAACGGTCAGTGGCGGGATCAGCGCGTTCCTGAAGGCGTGTTTCCAGACGATCAGCGAGTTGCCAACGCCCTTCGAGCGGGCGAGCTTGATGAACTCGGCGTCAAGGACCTCGAGCATTGCGGACCTGGTGATCCTGAGGTAGCCGGCGGCCGTCGATGTGCCCAGGACGACGACGGGCATGATCATATGTTTGATGCTGATGAACCCTTCGCCAGCGGTAGAGCTCGGCAGCCAGTCAAGGCGGACCGTGAAGATCAGCACGAGCACGATGCCCAGCCAGAAGTTCGGGATTGCCTGGCCGAACAGGGCGACGAAACGGCCAAGGTAGTCCCACCCCGAGCCGCGCTTGACGGCAGCAAGCACGCCGAGCGGAACACCGAGGAGTGTTGCGAAGATCCAGGAGGCCACGCCGAGCTTTAGCGTTGCTCCGATACGCTCTGCGATCTTCTTCGAGACATCGCGCTCGTCGAAGATGCTTTTCCCGAGGTCACCCTTGGCAGCGCGGGCGAACCACAGCGTGTACTGGACGACGATTGGCTTGTCCAGGCCGAGCTTTTCCTTGAGCGCCTGCACCTGCTCGGGTGAGACGCCGTAGCCGCCGGGCTTGGCATACAACAGCAATGGGTCGTCGGCGCCGATCGAGATGACGAACACAATGAAGGTTGCGCCGATCAAGGACAGAACGGCGGATATGAATCGGCGTAACAGGAACCGACGCACGATCACCTTCCCGGAGGACGGGTTGCCTCCGGACGTTCAGCGGCCCGGGGCACCATACGGGGCCCCGGGCCGCTGGTCTCCTACTTCTTGAGGACGATCATCTCGGGTGAGTTGATCGGGCCGCTCAGGCTTGGCCTGATCTCCCAGGAGTCGATCTTCTTCGGGTTGTAGACGAGCAATACCGGGATCGTGAACGTGCCGGGCGCCAGCATCCAGTGGTGCATGAAGTCGGCCACGCCGTTGTTGATCTCGATGCGCTTCTGCAGGTCGGGTTCGGCCGAGGCCTTGAGCCAGGCCTGCGCGATCTCGGGGGCTTCCAGACCGCAGCTGAACCCGCCGCGCGTGATGCTCGTCATGGTCGTCGCCACCGGCCAGTCCCATGGCCGTGGGAAGCGCCCATCGTCGCACGAGTTAACGAACGGGATCTTGGTCTCACGGTTGACGATCGAAGGACGGAAGACCCGGTACAGGAATGCCTGAACCGTGACCTTCAGCCCCAGCTTGTCGGCCCAGTAACCGGCGACCGCCTCAGCAGTTTCCTTGCGAATCTGCGTGTCGCTCTGCCCGAAGATCTCGATCTCGAAGCCGCTCGGGTACCCGGCCTCAGCGATCAACGCCTTGGCGGCCTTCGGGTCGTAGGGCACCTTCCACTTGGCCTGGAACTGCGGCATGCTCGGGTTGAAGAACGAGATGTCGGTCGCCCAACCAAGGCCGGCGGTCAGGACTTCGGCCAGTTCCTTCCGGTCGTAGCCCATGGCCAGCGCCCAGCGAATCTTGCGGGCGCGCTCCATCGACGCTGGATCGGCAGGATCTCCGATCCACGGCTTCGACTTGTCCAGGCCGACCCTGGTCAGCTCCGCGCCGGTTCGGGCATGCTTGGTCTCCCAGAGGTTTCCGGCGAATGCTATGTTCAACTCAGAGCCGTTGGACGTGCCGCCGGTCTTGAAGCCCTTGGCAGCCAGCTCGCGAATGTCCTTGAGCTCCGGCACCGCGATGTCGAATTCGCCGGCGAGGATCCCGGCGCGTCGAATGGCGGAGTCCGGGATCTCGATGTACTGGAGGGTCTGAACCTCCGGTGACTTGCGCCAGTGGTTCTTGACAGCTTCGAGCGTGGCCTGCTTGTCGGCCACCCATGACTTGACTTCAAATGGCCCGGTCATGATCTGCGGGTTGTCCCGCATCCATGCCTCACCCTTGTCGTCGAACACCTTCTTGGAGAAGACGCCGGTTGGCTGCCAGCCGTCGCTGATGGCATTCGAATGCCACCGCGGGTCAAATCCGACGAACGGGGCGTCAACCGTGAACTTGTCGACGACATTCCACTCCAGGAAGACCGGGGCGAGGTCGCCCGCCTGGGGGTGAATCGACTTTGGATTGGTGCGGGCGCTGGCGTCGTTGATCGACCACACGACGTCGGAGGCCGTCATTTCGCCCCAGCCCTTGTGGAACTGGACGCCCTGTTGAAGCTTGATTGTGACCTTGCTGAGGTCGGGTGCGACGGTCCACTGCTTGGCCAGCCAGGGCTCGCCAAAGACAGGTCCCTTCCGTGTCGTAAATAACGTCTCGCCCACGCCCCAGAAGACCTCTCCCTCACCGCCACCGGCCCGTCCGATGCCGAGGCCGGGCGCTACGTCGGCCACCGCAACCGTCACGGTGCCGGCGGCAGACTTGGGGTTGGGCGCCGAAACGCCCTGGACCGGGGTCGGTATCGAAAGCGTGGTGGCCGTCGGTAACGCGGCCGCAGGGGTCGGCGTGGCGGGAGATTTAGTCGGCTGGGCGGTTGGCTGGGCGGTTGGCTGCGTGGCTGGAGGCGTCGTGGCCTGCGGCGCCACCTGTGTGGCGGTCGCGATCGGCCGGGCCGTGGGAGGTACAGCCGTGGGCGCCTCGCTGCCCCCGCATGAGGTGGCGAGCACGGCGAGGAACGCGAGCGCGCCAGGTAGAACGAGCCAACGCAACCTAGGGAAGAACGTCGCTGATGACACAGGACCACTCCTTACCGGCGAGAACCCCGGACCATTCCCCATGCACGGATAGCGCAACTTTACGCACCGGACTTTCAAAGTCAAGAACGGAGGGCTGGTGCGGGTCGGTTTCGTGCAAACGCGGTCTTCCGTGTACCGGGACGCGCGGGAAACCGGGGCCCCAGTGCCGGAGGGCCCGCACGACGGGAAACTCCCGCCTGCTACAGCTGGCGGAGCCTGGGGTCGTATCGGTCTCGGAACCAGTCCCCGATGAAATTGAGCGATACGACCAGGGCGAAGATCGCCAGGCCCGGGAAGAATGCGATCCACCATGCGTCGCTCAGGTAGTTGCGACCCTCAGAAGTCATGAGACCCCAGGCAGGGCGGGGCGGGCTGATTCCGGCGCCGAGGAAGCTGAGGATCGCTTCGGTCAGCACGATCTGCCCGACGCGCAGGGTCGCGATCACGATAACGCTGTTGATCACGCCGGGCAGCAGGTGGCGCCACATGATGCGGAGCCCCGTGGCCCCGCACACGCGCGCTGACATTACGTAGTCGCGTTCCTTGAGCGTGAGCACCTCCGCCCGGACCACCCGTACGAAGGGTGGCCAGCTCTGTAACGCCAGCAGCCCGACTACCACCGCCATGCTTTTGCCCAGCACGATCACGGTGACCAGCGCGAGCAGCAGGAAGGGGATGGCGTAGAACATGTCCACGACGCGCAGCATCACTTCGTCGACCAGCCCGCCGAAGTACCCGGCCGCAAGGCCGTACGACGTGCCGACGGTGATCCCGATCACGCTTACGATGGCGACGATGGTCAGCGACAGCCGGGCGCCATGCATGATCCGGGTCAACACGTCCCGTCCAAACTGGTCGGAGCCCAGCAGGAAACGCTCCCCTGCCAGCTCCGGGTGCAAGGAGAAGGTGCCTGGAGGCACCGCACGGTCCCGCAACGACTGCCGAGTAGGATCGAACGGCGTAAGGTCGGCGGTCACTGCGAGCATTACGAGTGACAGGAGGAGGAATCCGGGCAAGACCGGATAGGTCACGATCAGGCGCCAGGCGGACGAGAAGAAACCGCGACGCCTGCGGGCGGACGCGACCTGTTTGAACGACTCGGCTACTTGTGTCGCCAATTGGACTCCTTACGTGTAGCGAATGCGGGGGTCGATCAGCGCGTAAGAGATGTCGGCGGCAAAGTTAACAATGGTGTAAAAGAGGGCAAACATGAGGACGGCGCCGGTGATGATCGGGAAGTCGTTCTTGCCAACTGCGTCAACCGACATCGTGCCGAGCCCCGGCCATACGAATACCGTTTCTACGACTACCGTGCCGGAGATGAAGCCGGCGAAGATCAGAGCGGACAGGGTCAGCGCGGGGATGAGCGCGTTCTTGAAAGCGTGCTTCCAGATAACTCTGGAGGATCCGGCACCCTTGGCACGCGCCATCTTCACGAACTCGGAGTCGAGGACTTCCAGCATCGACGACCGCATCAGTCGGAGGTAGCCCGCCGAAGCCGCCAGGCCCAAGGTAGACGCAGGCAGTATGAAGGACTGCCATCCCGCCTTGCCTCCGGCAGGCAAGAGGTCGAACCGCACCGCAAAGACCAGGATCGCCATGATGCCGATCCAGAACGGCGGCGCACCCTGGCCGAACACGGCGATCGCCCTCCCGGCGTAGTCCCAGACAGTCCCGCGCTTGACCGCCGACAGAACACCGAGCGGGATGCCGATGAGGGTCGCAAGGGCCCACGAAACACCGCCCAGCTGGAGGGTGTTTCCAATCTTGTCAGTGATGATCTTTGTGACGTCCTCCTGGGACGTCAAGCCGCGCCCGAGGTCGCCCTTGGCAACTCTGCCGAGCCAGACGAAGTACTGCACGGGGAGCGGCTTGTCCAACCCGAGCTGCAAGAACAGGGCCTTGTATGCCTCGTCGGACATGCCGTAGCCGGCCTGCTGCGCGAATAGCTCCATGGGGTCGCCTGCGGCGCGTGATAGCGAGAACACGATGATCGTGGCGCCCAGCATCGTCAGTACACTGAAGATGATCCGCCTTATTACGAAGGACCTCATCGGCCATACCACCTCGGCGTCTCAGGGGAGATACAAAGCTGCGGGCAAGGCACTCGAAGCTGCTTGAACCTCTCGCAAGGTTCCGGCGACGCTCGAGTCCACCACGGCCTGGCCTCCGCTCGTTATTCGCCGGCGGGGAGCCGGGCCCCCCGCCGGACGAGAAACCAGTGGAGTTACTTCTTGACCAGGACGATGGACTCCAGGTTGTTCATGATCGCCATGCCGCCCTCGATACTGGGCAGCTGTTCCCAGACCGCGATCACCTTCGGGTCGTACAACTGGATGTTGGGCTCCATTACCATCCCTATGCACAACGCCGCGTCCATACTCGTCTGGACGAATTCCACCTGCGCTGCAACTCGTTGCGCCTTGTCGGTCATCAGAGCGACCTGGGCGTAGTTCTTCGCTGCGAACGGCACTTCCATTCCGACGCCGTAGCCGCCGTCGCTCCACGAACTCATGACCAGTCCACGTGCCCAGTCAAACGGGACGCCGAGGTTTGAGTCGTCACCGCAACTGAGGAACGGTTCAGAAGTCGTGCGGGCCACGAGGCCCGGTCGATACGTGGAATAGATGTTTGAGTTGAGCGTCGTGATCTTGACGTTCAGGTCCTGCGCCCATCCGTTCGCCAACGCCTGGCCAAGTTCGTTCGCCACGCTACCCGGGACGTCTATCCAGACGCTGGGTATCGTGAAACCGTTCGGGTAGCCCGCCTTCGCCAGCAACTCCTTGGCGCGTTTCGGGTCGTAGGGGATCTCCCAGCCTCCGCTGCCCTTTCCGGTTTTTTCGTCCCAGACGTACTTGCCCTTCTTGAACGCGGGGTGGTCCGTCGCCGGCTGGTAGGCGAAGTAGTTGGGGCCGCCAAGGCCGGTCATGATGCTCGCGACCATTCCCTGACGGTCGATTGCGTGCGCCAGCGCCTGCCGGACCGTCTGCGCCTTGAGGTAGCCAGCCGGGTCATCTTCGATCGACTTGGACACCCACGGCGCCGACAGGTTGAGCGTGCGGGTCAACGGCTTCTTGTCGTAGTACCGTTCCTTCTCCCAGTAGTTGCCCGTCATCCCGATGTTTCGCTGGACGACACTGCCGCTGCAGCAGAGCTGCTTGTAGCCCTTGGCCTCGAGGGCCTTGATGTCCTTGAGGGCCGGCGGAATAGCCGCAACCTGGCCGGTCTCCAGCATCGCCCTGCGAGTGGCTGGCTCGACTACCTGGATGTAAGTGACCTTGGCGACGCCAGCGGTCTTCCGCCAGTGCCTCGGCAACGCTTCGAGAACGACCTTGTCGCTCTGCACCCAGCTGACGACCTGGTAGGGTCCGGTTCCGATGATGAACGGACGCATTCCATCTGCGCCCTTCTCTTCGAATAGCCGCTTCGAGGTGATTCCTGCCGTCTGCCAGAACAGGCTGAAGCGGTGGCGGATGCCACGGCTGTCGTAGTTCAAATAGACGAGCCGGATGTTGTAGGGGTCCTGGACCAGCATTTCCTTGATCAGCGGTGCGAAGTCTCCCGCCTGACCGTGGATGCTGGTCGGCGTCGTAACCGAGTTGGCGTCGTTGATCGAGAACGCCACGTCCGCCGCCGTCATCTCGCCCCAGCCCTTGTGGAACTGGATACCCTTCCGCAGGGTGAAGTCGAGGTACTTCAGGTTCGGGTCGAGCTTCCAGCCAGTGGCAAGGATCGGCTCCTCTTCTTTTTCGCCGAGCGTGTCCTTGTAGTTCGGACGGAACAGGGTCTCCATGACGCTGGTCTGGTAGACGTTCTCGGCGCAGCCTGCGGTACAGAACCGCGGCGTACCGATGCCCACGTTGATGGTGCCATTTACCAGAACAATCTCACCGGCCGGCGGCGGGACGACCGTGGTTGCCGTTGGCACCGGCGCGGCCGTCGCGGTCGCTAGAGCCACCACGGTCTGCTGAACGACGACCGTCTGCTGAACGATCTTTTCGACCTGTTTCTCAACCTGTTTCTCAACCACGACCGTTTTTTCAACGATTTTCTCGACCGGCTTTTCGACGACAACCGTCTGCGCGACCGGCTTTTCGACCACGACGGTCTGGATCACGGTCTCCGTCCCACAGGCCAGAAGCGCCGCGATCACAGCTCCCAGCAGCAACGCTGGCCACAAACGGAATAGTCCGGCCCGCTTCATGCGCATGGAACCTATCTCCTTCCGCAATGCCCGTCTCCTTCCGCAATGCCCGCGATCGACGCGGCGTCGTCTGAGAGTTCGCGCGTTCATGGCGAATGGCGAATCCTAGCCTGAGAGGTACTACGGTTGTCAATAGGATGCAGCCAAATACCGACGGTAATCGGTACAACACGCGAACTGCACCGCGGAAAGTCTGCAATTGATCGCGCTGTTTTACGGATCATGATAGGCCCGATGACTTGAAGCTAAGGCGTATCTACGGGCCACGTCTGTCAAAGGTCCTTGGAGTACCAGACCCCTGCAGTTGACGACGAAAACAGGCGTAGAGAGTTATGGGATGTACGAAAGGCGTGAGAGCATTTGCCAGGCGAAATCCTGACCGGGGCGAACGCGTGCTGGTGGCCGGTACGGGCCTCGGCGCCTTGGGAACGGAGGCGAGCAACCGCGGCCGGCTGGTGCCGCGTGCGTCGAAGAGGGGGCCGTCGGGGCGTCGGTCAGTCGTCCTCGGCGAGGCTCGCGATGCTGACCAGGCCCGAGTGCCAGTCGTAGCCGTGCGGACGCCGGCGGTGATTGATCGCCGAGCTCGACCAGTAGTAGAGGACGATCCCCCGGAACGGCGCACGGTAGGTGTCAAGGACGTCGCCGAAGTAGTTCCTCAGTTCGCCCAGGTACTGGCCTCTTTCGACGATGTCGCCTTCCTTGATCGCGGGGTACCAGACCCCCGACTGCGCGGCGTTGATGGCGACCCTCCGGTTTCCGATGTACTTGTGCTTCGGACGCGGAGGGGCGCCCGAGAGCATGCCCGCGGTCTGCAACGCGGCAACCGCACCGTCGTAGTGCAACGCGATGTCCTCGGGCGTGGGCAGGCCGTTCTTCCCGATCTCTGCCCAGACGTTCGCGATCCCTCGCTCGGCCAGGTAGATCGCAAGGCCCGGTATCCGCTCGCGCGCCCGGCGCAACTCGATGTACTCGACGCCGTAACCCTCGGCGATTGCTACCGACGCGTCCTGCGTCCGCCTGGTGCCGACCATCGGCACCGGCACCCAGGGCATGAGCGCCTGTGCGAACTCGCCAGCGTGGGTATCGATCAGAAAAGTCGCGTCCTTGATGATCGACCACAATACGTCGACCTGGAACTCGGTGTAGCTGGAATCGGGGCTGCCCGGAACGTAGTAGTGAACCTCCCGCTGGTCGACCGGGGACAGCTGCATGTTCCGCATCATGAACGCACGGGTCGAGATAACCGGGATCACGATCAGCCGGCCCTTGAGCATCCCGGGGGTGGTGCTCTGGATCAGCTTCTGGGCGGCCTTGATGCCGGCGTATTCGCCGGCGTGCATCCCGGCCATGAATACAAACGTCGGCCCGTCCTTGACCCCGGTGATCGTGGCGACGGGGATTTCGACCGCCGGGCCCTTCTTGAACTTCTTGCGCACGATCTCGCGCTGAACGCTGCCGCGGGTCATCTCTTCGCCTCGTCACGATAGTCAGGTGCAATGAGGGGCAGGATCGTCACGACCCGCTGGTCCTTCAGGCGGGACCCGATCGCGTCGGTGAACGACGTCCGGCGCGTCGACGAACGGCGGGACGCCCGCGCTCCCGAATCCTCTTCAGCCGGGTCCAGGGTCAGCCGACTCGTGATCACGGTCGGAAGCCGCATATTATGTCTGTGAACGATTAACTGGTACAGCTTTTCTTCCGCCCAGGGAGTAGCGCTCTCCGATCCTAGATCGTCCAGTATCAGCAACTCGGTCGACTTCACTTGCTCGAATAGCGTGTCGTAGCTCACACGGCTCTCTGGCGCAAACGCCATTCGCAGGTGATCCAGCAAGTCGGGCACGAACGTGAACACAACCGATGCGCCGTCCCGCAGTCGCTGCCCGGCGATCGCGATCGCCAGGTGGGTCTTCCCGGTCCCGGTTGGCCCGGTCAGCAGCAGCCAGCCGTCGGGCGTCCGGGCGAACTCCCTGCAGGCGCGGAGCGCAGCCCGCAGAGAAGCGCCAGCCTCGGTGGCCGACTTGCCGGGCCCGACATCGAACCTCTCGAAAGTGAGCTGTTCGAGCAGGGCGGGCTGGATACCGCCGCTATCCCATTCGGTCGCGACCCGCGCGGGAGCGACCCGGCACACCGTCGCGAGCACCGGGTCAAGCAGGCGCGTCCGGAGGCGCTCCGGGAACTCTGATTCGGTCTCGGATGAAGTAATCACGGTGGGGCGTCGGGCGTTATAGCGCCGGCTCAAGATCTGGTCGAGCTTCTCCATGGCCCAGGGCGAAGACGTCTGGACGCCAACGTCGTCGATGATGAGCACCGGCGCGTCCGTGATCCGCTGCAGCAGGCCGTCGTAGGCGATCGGCGAGTACGCGTCGTAGGTAGAACGGAGGTGGTCCATCAGGTCCAGTGCCGAGGAATACAGCGCCGGCTTTCCCGCCTGGAGCAGGGCGTTGGCGACTGCCGCAGCGAGGTGAGTCTTCCCGCATCCGCTGGGGCCGAGGATCACGAGCCAGCCGTGAGGGTCGTTGGCAAAGGCTTTTGCCGCCTGCAGCGTCTTTCGAAAGGTAGCGGGCTCAGCGAAGCCCGATCGCCCCTCGGGTTGAAGGTTCGAAAAGGTGAGCCGAGAGAGCGGCCCGAGCTGGCTGTAACGTCGCAGGAGTTCGCCCTGGGCGGCGCCCCAGGCCGACGCCTGGCACTCGCAAGCGCGTACCTTCCCGAAGCTATCAGAGCCGACGGGTGCATCGACCGCGAGCCAGCGCAGGCCTCCGCAGATCTCGCAGTCCCGCTCGACCGGGGAGGAGTCAGCCTCGCTTGATGTACCGGCCGTAGGCCCTTCGGTACGGCTCGAGGCGATCTTCTTGAAGATCTCGTCCAGGTTGTTCACGTGACCTGCCTTCACTCGCCCAGCGATCCAGGATCGCCGACACGTATTTCCAGTTCCGGGCGTTGTTCGCCACCGCGATCTGGATCGCTTCCTTGATCCATTCTTCAGGGAACGAGAGCCGTGCGTCGTTCAGAATCTGCCCGACGATCGGCGTCAGGGGCCCGATGTTCTGCTCATAGAGGACGAAGATGTTGGGCTTCTCCGGCACCACCGGCGCTGGCTCTGCACGTACCTCGCCCCGCGCTCGATCGCCCACCCGGTTCCGCTTCAACCGTGCAACCGCCCGTCGCTCTGGCTCCGTGTTCAACACGAAGGCAGGGATCTCCTCACCCTCCAGTTCCAACAGCGTCCCGCGGTCCACTGCGGCCTGCAGGGCCCCCGCAACCTTCGACTCGAGCGCATCGCCGCGGGCCCCGAGCGCGGCGGCGATGACGCGATCGGCTGCCAGCTCGTCGAGGCGGACCGGACGCGGAATTCCCTTCTTCTGGTTCACCAGCCAGATGAAACGAAGCGTGACCCGCAGTTCTGCCGGGTCAGAAATCTCCGCAAGGAGGTTCCCCAGCAACGGCGAGGGCACCGGCGTGAAGCCCACGCCCGAAGGGAAGCCGTCGCCCACGGCCTAGACGTGCTCGCTGGTGCGTACGCCGATCCGCGCGGCGTCGTCGAACCTGGCGACCGCTTCCCGGACCACGAGTCTCACGTTGTCGGTCGGCCCGTGCCGGTGCTTGGCGACGATGATCTCGGCCAGGTTGCGCGGGAAATCTTCGCCGGGACGCTCGCGCGCCCATTCGTCCGGTGATGTGTACTTGTCCTCGCGATGGATGAACATCACGATGTCGGCATCCTGCTCGATGCTCCCGCTTTCTCGCAGGTCGGACAGCACCGGGCGATGTGACGGACGTTGCTCGATGGCGCGGCTGAGCTGGGATACCGCCAGGACCGGGATGTTGAGGTCGCGCGCCATCGCCTTGAGAGACCGGGAGATCTCGCTCATCTCCTGCACCCGGTTGGGATCGCCCCGTCGGTTGCTGCCGTAGATGAGCTGCATGTAGTCGACCAGCAGCATGTCGAGGCCGTGCTCCATCTGGAGCCTGCGCGCCTTTGCGCGCATCTCCGCCGGCGTCTGCACCGGTGTGTCGTCGACATAGATCGGGAAGTCGGACAGCACACCGATCGAGTCGAGGATCCGTGCGTCCTCGTGCTGATCGGTCAGGCGCCTGCGCAGTCGATTGGTGTCGACGCGCGCCTCCGCGGAAAGCAAACGCATCGCGATTTGCTCCCGCCCCATTTCGAGGCTGAAGATGCCGACCTTCGCCCCTTCCGCGGCAGCGTTGCGGCACACGTTCAGGGCGAGCGTGCTCTTTCCGATGCTCGGTCGCGCCGCCAGCACGATCATGTCGGAACGGTGCATGCCGCCCAGCAGGGCGTCGAGGTCCTTGAACCCGGTGAGCACCGGGGCGCGCGACCGGTCGCCGGCCTCCGGCACGGAAGTCGTGTCTTCAAGGTAGCTGTCGAGCGCGCTGCGCAACGGGGTGAAGTCGCGCCCGGTGTGACCGGTACGCACCTTGAAGAGCAGGTCTTCCGCATGGCTGATTGCCGCGTCGACATCCGCGCTGTCGCCGTAGCCGATGGTGGCGATCTCGTTGGCGGTCGAGATCAGGCGCCGCATGACGGCGGTGCGCTGGATGATGCGCGCGTAGTGCTCTACATGAACGGACGTGGGAGTCGTCGAGACCAGGTAGCTGAGGTAGCCGCTGCCGCCGACCTCGGCCAGGCGACCCTTGCTCTCCAGCTCGTGCGAGACCGTGACCTGGTTGATCGCGTCATCGCGATCAAACAGCGCACGGCACGCCTCATAGACCCAGCGGTTCCGCTCGCGGTAGAAGTGATCGGGTTCGAGAAAGCCAAGGACCCGGGTGATCGCGTTGCCGTCGATCAGCAGCGATCCTATTGCAGCGTCTTCGGCCTGTATGTCGTGGGGTGGCAGACGTTCCGCGAGCAAGTTCCCCTTCGCCCAGGCCGTCGAGGCCTGCTACCCGCCGGGGGTGGTCGCACCTTCCGGCGTCTCAGGTTCCACAACCAGATTGAGGTCCAGCTCGATTCCCTCGTGAAGCCTGACGTGCACTTTGCTCTGCCCGACTTGCCGGACCGGCTCCGGGATGCGAATGCCCCGGCGATCGACCGGCCGCCCCGCCGCTTCCGAGAGACGCTCGGCGATCGCCGATGTGGTGACCGAGCCGTACAGCTTGCCTGTGGGCCCGGCCCGCATCTTGATGACGACCGGCTTGCCTTCCAGCGCCGCCGCTACCGATGACCAGTCCGTCTTCTCACGGTCCCGGCGATCCTGGGCCGAGGCCCGCAACGATGAGACCCTGGCGAGCGCGTCGCTGGTCGCCAGTGCGGCCAGCTTGCGCGGAAGGAGGTAGTTGCGGCCGTAGCCGTCCTTGACTTCCTTCACGTCACCAGCGTGCCCGATGGGCAGCACGTCCTGCAGAAAAATGACCTTCACGGGAGTACACCTCGATTGAACGGGGCAAAGCCGCCCGGGCGAATCAACGCATATAGCGTACCGTGCCGGTGAACTCCACGCACGTTCAAGGTAGAGGATGGACCCCGCTAAATCCTAGGGTCGGCTGGCAATCGGTTCTCCGCTCTTTACTCACAGGCGAGTCACGTTGTGGAGATTTCACCATCAGGCTATGGTCCCCGCCTGTCGCATTTCCGAAATCTCGGATGCCGAGCACCCGAGCAGCGCGGTCAGGACCTCATCGGTGTGCTCACCCGGGCGAGGCGCCTGCCGGGTGTGCGCCCTGAGCCCCTCGTGGTTCGCCAGGGCGGCCCGCGGGTCCCAGCCGGCCGCGCCTTTAGAGGCAGCACGCGGGATGTCGTTCACCCGCCCGCACGGGATTTCGGCGGCTTCCAGCGAGGCGACGGCAACGGCGACGTCAAGCGACTCGCACCAGTTGACCAGCGCCGCCTCGATGAGACCGCTGTTCTCGATTCGAGCAGAGCGGGTGGAGAAGCGCGGCTCGCTCGGCCAGCCGGGCCGGCCCAGGTGCCGGGCCAGCCTGCCAAATACGCGGTCGGAGCCGTAGTCGCCAATGTAAACCTGGCCATCGCGACACGCAAAGGCGTTCCCTAGCCCGGTCGCGTTGCCGGCCCGTTCGGGCGTCTCGCCGGTTATCAGGTAGGCAGCCAGCGGCGTCTCGACCGTCGACAGCGCTGCGTCGGCCAGGGTGACTTCGATCTCCCGTCCCTCACCGGACCGGCCGGTTTCCAGCAGCGCGGCCAGCGTGGCAACGGTTGCGTTCATGGCGGCCAGGCGATCGACCACCGGGAATGGGATCAGGAAGGGCTCTCCGGCCGGGTCCCCGTTCAGTGACATCAGTCCCGAAGTCGCCTGGAGCACCGGATCGAAGGCGGGGCGCCGATCGGACCCTCCGAACCCGGAGATGTTCACCAGGATGAGCCGCCGGTTGGCGGCATGCAGGAATTCGTATGCAAGCCCCATTTCTTCGATGACGCCCGGGCGGAAGTTCTGGACCACCACGTCGGAAAGCGGGGCGAGACGTCTTAGCAGTCCGCGGCCCGCTTCGCTGCGGAGGTCGATCGCTACGCTGCGCTTTGCAGAGTTCTGCAACGCCCAGGCGATGCTCACGCCGCCGTGCTGGGGGCCAACCAACCGGCTTTCCTCGCCGCCGATCGGCTCGACCTTGATCACCTCGGCGCCCAGGCGGCCGAGCTCGGCTGCACAGCGCGGCGCGGCGTGGTACCTGCCGAGGTCGAGGACTCGAACGCCGGCCAGCGGGGGTGACGTCCCCTTTTGCTGGAACACGACGCTTCACCTCCTATATATTGCTAGCCCTCGCCAGAGCGCGGCCCGGGCCGTCAGCCGGCCGGGAATAACGACTCTACCGCTTCCGGAGGGTGGCTTTGCAATACGACCCCATCGAGAAATCCGCGGTCAGCAAACTGAAGGTGAAGCCCGGCCTGGCCGACTACGAACGGGCCCGCAAGTCGTTCTCGTGGTGGGATGTCTATCGCGAGCTCGACTGGCTCCCGGGCGGCGGGCTGAACAAGGCCTACGAGGCGATCGACCGGCACGTCGCGCACGGCAATGGCTCCCGCGTGGCCATGATCTGGGAAGGCAAGAACGGCGAGCAGGAGCAGTACACCTACACGCAGCTCAAGGAGCGCAGCGACCGTTTCGCCAACGTCGTAACCAAGCTCGGCCTGAAGAAGGGCGATCGCGTCTTCATCTTCCTGGACCGGGTCCCTGAGCTCTACTTCGCGTTCTTTGGTGTCCTGAAGGCTGGTGGGATCGTCGGGCCGCTCTTCTCGGCTTTCGGTCCGGACCCGGTGCGCGACCGGCTGGTCGACTCCGGCGCAACCATCCTCATCACGTCGCCCGATCTGAAGCGGAAAATCACGCGGATCCTGCCGGATTGCCCGGACCTGCAGCACATCGTCATCATCAACAAGGGCAACCGCGATCCCAAGCCGCTGGAAGGGAACGACCTCAGCTACGAGAAGCTGATGTCGGCCGCCGCCGCGGATTTCAAGATCGTGAATACCAGCCAGTACGACTACTCGATCATGCACTACACGTCAGGCACCACCGGCAAGCCAAAGGGGGCCGTTCACCGGCACCAGGCGGTGGTCCAGCAGTACTTGACCGGCAAGTGGGCCCTGGACATGCACCCGGGCGACATTTACTGGTGCACGGCCGATCCGGGCTGGGTGACCGGAACCTCCTACGGGATGCTGGCCCCGTGGACCAACGGCGTCACCCAGCTGATCTACGAGGGTGGCCTGAGCGCCCGGAAGTGGTACCAGCTGATCGAGAAGCACCAGGTCAACATCTGGTACACGGCGCCGACTGCGATCCGAATGCTCATGCGGGCGGGCGACGAGCCGATGAAAGGCATCAATTTCTCATCACTGCGATTCATCGCGAGCGTCGGTGAGCCACTTAATCCCGAAGGCGTGATCTGGGGCAAGCGGGTCTTCGGAATGGGCATTCACGACAACTGGTGGCAGACCGAAACCGGGGCCATCATGTGCGCCAACTACCAGTCGATGGAGATCCGCCCGGGCTCGATGGGGCGGCCGTTGCCCGGGATCGAGATGGGGATCCTCGACGACAAGTACAACCCGGTAGGGCCGGATATACGCGGCCTGCTGGCAGTACGGCCCGGCTGGCCGTCGCAGTTCCATAACTACTGGCGCAACGCGGACATGTACAACTCCCGCTTCAAGAAGGGCTGGTACATCACCGGCGACCGCGCCGCGATGGACAAGGACGGCTACTTCTGGTTCGAAGGGCGCGCCGACGACGTGATCAACACCGCCGGCCACCTCGTTGGACCGTTCGAGGTGGAAAGCGCCCTGATCGAACACCCGGCGGTAGCTGAGGCAGGGGTGATCGGCAAGCCGGACCCCATCGCGATGGAGGTCGTCAAGGCATTCGTTTCGTTGAAGCCCGGTCACGAGCCCACGCCAGAGCTGCGCGCAGAGCTCATGCGTTTCGCCCGGCAGAAGCTCTCGTCGGCGGTCGCCCCGCGCGAGATCGACTTCGTGCCATCGCTACCCAAGACAAGGTCGGGCAAGATCATGCGGCGCCTGCTCAAGGCCAGGGAGCTGGGGCTGCCGGAAGGGGACACATCGACGCTGGAAGAAGACTAGGGCCGTCACGGGGAAGCGATGCTTGCCGGGATGCACCCGGCTGCCATCAGTGGCCAGCGCAGGGGCGGTTGTGACCGCCCCTGCGTTTTTTCACACGAGGAACGAAGTGATGAGGTTCGGACGATCCGACAGGACCCGTGAGCATGACGCCGCGGCCGCCGCTGCCCGGCCTGGTCGACTTGGTTCTGGGCCGATTCGTGGCCGGAATCCTGATCCTGGCACCGTTTGTCCTGACGCATATGCTCGGCTGCCGAGGAACCTTAGGGCCACGCACGGAATTAATCAGGCGATGGACCGCTAGCTAGCGGGCGGCGGTCGACCGCGACAGGAGGCTGTCCAGGATCGCCGACAGCGTCTTCTCGTCCATGGGTCCGACAAATCGCTTGACGAGGCGACCCTCGGCGTCGACAAAGAACTTCTCGGGGATCCCGGTGACGCCGTAGTCGATCGCGGTCTTCCCCTGGTGGTCGATGGCGACCGGGTAGCGGATGTCGAAGTCCCTGACGAACTTGATTGCGTCCTGCCCGCGGTCCCAGATGCTGATGCCGATGAACTCGACCGGCTGGTCGCGATAGCGGCTGTAGACCTCGGTGAGCACCGGCGTTTCGCGGGCGCAGGGCGGGCACCAGGATGCCCAGAAGTCGATCATCACAACCTTGCCGCGATAGCCGGCCAGTGAGAGCTCCACGCCGTCAAGGCTTGCAAGCTCGATAGGCGGCGCCTGCTTCGCGTCGATGCGGACCTCGCCGAGGCGATCGTTGACGAACGCGCCACCGGCGCGCCCTCCTGCGCGGATCGTGGCCCAGACGAGGAGCGCGGCGACCAGCACGATAGGGACGGCCACCGCGATCAGGACCAGGGTGCGCCGGCCCCCGGGGCTCTCGATTTCGCTTTCGGTCGAAGGGTCTTCCGGGGTGTTGTCCCCGGCTTCGGTCGAGGATGGCTTGATTTCAGTCAAATTAACCTTGCGAGGGATCGTTGCCGGGTAAGAGGACATTTTACCGGCCCCGTGATCCGGCGGTCCGCCCCGGGCCGGGCGCTTACTTCGAGGCGTCGACGAGCTGGAGCACGAGCTCTTCCAACTTTTCGCGCGTCAGGGCGCCGTCCCACTTCCGGTGGACCGAGCCGTCGGGCTTGATAAAGACCGTACTCGGCATACCGAGGACCCGGAACTGCCGGACGAGGTCGCGGTCCTGCGTCGAACCGGTCGGGAAGGTCACGTTGAGTTCACCGATCAACTCCCGCCCGTCGGCGTTGGTGCCCAGGCCCGTGAACGGTCCGATATCGACCCCGACGAGGATGAACTTATCGGAGTGGGTGTCGTACACCTCCTGGAGATGAGGCATTTCGGCCCGGCAGGGAGGGCAAAGCCCGGCGAAGAAGTTGACGGCCACCGGCTTGCCCCGGGCCAGGACACTCGACAGCCGGACCCGGTCGCCGCCGATCACGTCACCTCTGCGGTAAGTGGTGATTTCGATATCGAGGGGTAGCTGCGCTGCGATCGCGGCATCGCCGGCCCCGACCGCGCCGCCCGGGGCGGTCGGGCTGGCAGCCGGCGCTACGGAACTGGCTCCATTGCAGGCTACGAGGATGAGCAGGAGGCCAGACCAGGCCGCGGCGGCCATGCGGGTACCAGAGAAATGTCGTGGCATGGTTGATCTCCAGGCGGTTGACACTCGGCAAGGGTCGGATGCGTCGCGCCGAGCACCCGGTGCTCGGCCCGCATCTTGCGGTAGGTCCGGCGGATCTGGATGGCTTTCCGGGTACTGCTACGATGATCACATATGGACTCGATACGAATACGTAACTTCTGCATCATCGCCCACATCGACCACGGTAAATCGACGCTCGCCGACCGTCTTCTCGAGGTGACCGGAGCGGTACCAGCCCGCCAGATGACCGAGCAGGTTCTCGACTCGATGGACCTTGAGCGGGAGCGCGGCATCACGATCAAGGCACAGGCGGTCCGCCTTCCATACACGGCCGTTGACGGCCAGCAGTACGAATTCAACCTGATCGATACGCCCGGGCACGTCGACTTCTCATACGAGGTGTCGCGCAGCCTCGCCGCGTGCGAAGGCGCCCTCCTGGTGGTGGATGCTACCCAGGGCGTGCAGGCCCAGACGCTGGCCAACGTCTACATGGCGCTCGAGCACGACCTGATCCTGATACCGATCGTCAACAAGATCGACATGATCGCTGCCGAGCCCAAGCGGGTAGCCGACGAACTGACCTCGGCGTTCGGCTTTCGGGATGACGAGGTGATCTTCGGCTCGGCCAAGACCGGCCAAGGCGTCGAGCAGATCCTCGAGGCGATCGTCAAGCGGATCCCGCCCCCCCGGGGCAACCCGGCCTCGCCGCTCCGGGCCCTCATCTTTGATTCCAAGTACGACTCCTATAAGGGCGTGATCGCGTACGTGCGGGTCGTTGACGGCCAGGTCAAGACGAACGACCGGATTCGGATGATGAGCGGTGGCGCGGATGCCGAAGTCTTGGAGGTTGGCTACTTCAGCCCCAAGCCCGTCTCATTGCCAGGGCTCGGGAGCGGATCGGTGGGCTACCTGGCGACCGGGATGAAGTCGGTGCGGGAGTGCCGGGTCGGCGACACCATAACCCTGCACAAGGATCCGGCGAAGGAATCACTACGACCGTACCGCCCGCTCAAGCCAATGGTCTACACCGGGCTGTATCCCGCCGAGGGCGACGATTATGCGTCCCTGCGGGACGCCCTGGGCAAGCTCCAGCTCAACGACGCAGCACTGACCTATGAGCCCGAGACGTCCGCTGCCCTGGGGTTCGGTTTCCGTTGCGGTTTCCTCGGGCTGCTGCACCTGGACATCGTCCAGGAGCGGCTCGAGCGAGAGTACGGCCTGAACCTGATCACAACCGCGCCAAGCGTGCGCTACCGGGTTACGTTGACGAACGGGAAGGACGTCGAAGTCGACAACCCTGCGAAGATGCCGGACCCGGGCGAGATCGCCAGGATCTTCGAACCGTGGGTAGACCTGACCGTCATCACCCCGGGTAAGTTCATCGGCGCGGTGATGGAGCTGGTTACCTCGCGACGCGGCGAGTTCGTGAAGATGGAGTACCTGCAGGCGGCGACCTCTGGCAGCACGACGTCAGGCGGGGTGGCAGAGGGCGGCCGGGTGCTCCTGGAGTATCGACTCCCGATGTCCGAGATCCTGGTCGACTTCCATGACCAGTTGAAGTCCGGGACCCAGGGCTATGCGTCGATGGACTACCAGCTTGCTGAGCCGCGCGAAGCCGCGCTCGTGAAACTTGAAATCCTCGTCAATGGCGACCCGCTCGACGCCCTCTCGCTGATCTGCCACCGGGACGACGCGTACTGGCAGGGCAGGGAGCTGGTCTCCAAGCTGAAGGACCTGATCCCGCGCCAGATGTTCGAAGTGCCGCTGCAGGCGACCATAGGGAGCCGTATCGTTGCCCGCGAGACGATCAGGGCGATGCGCAAGAACGTGCTGGCGAAATGCTATGGCGGCGACGTCTCACGCAAGCGGAAGCTGCTGGAGAAGCAGGCCGAAGGCAAGAAGCGGATGAAGAAGGTCGGCTCGGTCGACGTCCCGCAGGAAGCGTTCATGGCGGTCCTGAAGCTCGATCGCGGGAATCGCTAACTTAGGCCGAACTTCCGTCGGGTTAGATACGAAGGCGAGTTCCGTCTGCGGGCATCCGATTCTCAGGATGCAGACCGCCCTGAATTCTCGATGGTGGCCTTCCACCGATCGCCCGCGGGAGCAGGCGTTGCAGTTGGCAACGGCGATGGGGTGGACGTCGGCGGCGGCGCTGGTGATGGTGGCGGCGTGGGCGTCAGCGTCGGTGCCGGCAAGGGCGTTGGCAATGCGGTGCCGGTGGCGGCCGCTTCAGGCGTAGATGCCGCCGCACTCGGCACGGCCCGGACCGCGCTGGCGGTCGCCGCAGGCGTCGGCGCTGCCGTCGCGCTGGCCACAATCGCAGCTTGCGGCGTCGCGGTGGCCAGCCCGGACGTGGCCGGGAGCTCACGCCCGCTGGTGAGCGCTCTGAGGTAGTTAACGATGTCCCAGATCTCGTTCTCTTCGAGGCTGCCCCCGAAGGACGGCATGGTGCGGACGCCGTTCCTGACGAACTGGTGGAGCTCAGCATCCGGGTGCAGCGGTACGTGAACCCTGAGGTCGGCTGGCCGTACCGCGAGTTGCAGGGCGGCCTCACCATCGCCGAGGCCGCGCTCCCCATGACACGTAGCGCAGTTGGCCAGGTACAAGGTTCGACCTCGATCGATCGAGGCCTGCGTCGGCGGGATCGGATTTACGGCATCGGGAGCGGGGCCGGCCACCCGGATCGACTGCAGCAGCACTAGCGTCCCGGCCGCGACGCAGACGACCCCGCCTCCCATCGTGATCCTACCGGCGGTCGTGAAGAAGCCGCCGAGGGGCGACGCGACGGCTGCGAGCACCAGCCCGATCGCGCCGATCTGCGCCCCGAACAGGATGCCTGCCGTGGCAGGCGACGGGGCTACGAGAGAGGTCGGCGGGCCGTCGGCGCGAACGTCGATGCCCCACGCGAAGTTGGCGTCGAACGCGTTCGGGCGCTGGACGAGCAGTTCGAATTGCCACCTTCCTGCGATGCCGGCCGGAACGTTGTGGATCAACCAGATTCCATTTCCGTGATTCAGCCCCTGGTACACGGGCTCCCCGAGGTCGTCGGCGAGGTATCGCAATCGCCCGCCGACCGCGGTCGCGTTCTCGATCGGCCGCCCGGAACGGTCCTTGAGCGTGACGACCAGGTCGTTGTTGCCGACCGTCCCGGGCTGGATCGAAACCTCTGCGACCGTGCCTTCTGCCTGATCCGCGACCTCGATGTTCGAGGGACGGCTGGCGAGCTCCCTGGATTCGACCTGCCGGGCGGGTTCCAGGGCGGTCATGAAACCGACGGCCAGCAGGACGCCGGCCGCCGCGCACGCCTCCCACAATGCGAAGCGCCGCAGCCATGAGGCTGACCGGCCGTCGGCCAGGCGCGGGATCACCCAGAAACGATTCGCGGCAGCAAAGCCGAGCAGCGGGACGACCAGCAGCAGCTTGCCGATCAACGCGTACCCGTAGGGAGTGTCGAGCGCCCGTGGCGTTACGACCTGTACATATGCCGCGAAAACGCCGGACGCCGCGACCACGCCCGCCATCACGAGCGCGAGGGTCGAGAACCGTCCGATCGCCGTCGCCAGAGCGCCGGTCTGCCGCCTGCCCGCGCCGGGGCTGGAGAAGACGGGTGCTATCACTGAGATCTGGAGCAGGCCGCCGATCCAGGCCGCTGCTGCCAGCAGGTGCAGGAGATCTGACAAGGTCGCGAACCGCTCCACTTGCCGCGTCGCCGCGCCATGACTGGTCAGGCTCAGCGTCGCCAGCGCTGCCCCGGCGACGACTACTCCGGCTACTTGCAGCAGGTCTGACCTGGGGCGCGCCCTGAGGCCCTCCATCACGTACGGGAGCGACGCGAGACCGACCGCGACTATGGAAAGCGCCAGCCTGAGCGCCCAGAGCCTCCCGAACATGGTCGTAGTGGCGAGGCGCCCAAGCTCGCTTCCTGAGATCTCCCCGAGCGGGACGCCAAGGGCAAGGGACGCAGAGATCGCTCCGTGCAGGAATGTGCCAGTGGCGAATGCGGAGGCGGAGATCACGATCGCCAGATCGCTTCGAAAAACGACCCTTCCGGACAGGTTCGAGTCGGCCGGTGGCGTCCCGAGACGGCCGATGAAATCGGGGTTCATCAGCCGGAAGACGAGGCCGCCAACCAGACCGGTGCCACCCAGCAATGCGAGCCAGCGGAAGAACGGTTCCCAGGCCAACGTTGCGGCGCCGGACTGCTGGGTTACGGGTGCGGCCACAGACTGGAACCCGACCGAGAAGATGTACGTTCCCCGTAAGGCGTGGCCATCGACGGTCGACACGTTCCGCCACGCCACGGTGTATGTGCCATCGGCGAGGGGACGAAGGCTGACGCTTACGACAGTTGGGTCGTCGGCCGCCGTCGCAGTGTCGTCCAGATCGACCCGCTCGCCGGAACCGTCCAGGACGTGGATCGAGGTCAGCGACGGCTCGACCGGCTCGGAGAACTGGAGGATCACCCTGGGCGGCGCCTGAGCCAGCAGCGAACTCGCCGACGGGCTTGCAACTTCGAGGTTGGCGTGGGCGCTTGCCTGGCGCGCAGTGGCGACCGCCGTCGACACCAAGACGACCAGGGCCGCGGCTAGCAACAGAAGGCGCATTGTGATCAGTCGCGCGGGCGCCGCCGGCCGGCCCGGCTTTTTCCACCGGGCCGGCGGCGGCGCGAGCTCCTGTACCCGAGCAAGACCAGCACCAGCATGAGGCCACCGATCAGGCTGAGGACGATCACCTCATCCCATGGGCCACCGCCGCCGATCGTGTGCAGGAGGACCGGCATTACGCCTTCTTTCTCTTCGAGAACGCGAGCACCAGGCCTGTGGTGCCAAGCGCAATCCCCACGACCCCCACGGCGAGCGCCATCGTGGCCCGGTCCAGCGCCGAGGCGGCGCTGGCGCCGGCTTCATCGGCGTTGGAGGCCGCCGACCGGACGACGCCCTCGAGCTCGCGCTCGGTCGATACCTTCACCGGGAACTGAATCGAGGCCTGGGGCTCGATGTCGTTGAAACGGCCGGGACCCGACTCGAACGTCTCGTTGATCGGTTTGCCTTCGATAGTCCCGAAGAACCTGAATCGGTACTGGCCTGAGGCCGTCGGCACGAGGTGTGCCCGGTACAGCCCGGGCTGTCCGAACACCCTCCGCACTGGCAGAGTCGTGGCGATGCCGGTTCCCACGTGAGTCACTTCAACCTGAATCGTTTTTTCCAGTCCAAGGACCGGCGTCTGCTCGCCGTGGCCGTGCTCACCCTTGGCAGCTTCGCCGTGGGCTTTCTCGGCGTTGCGCATCACACGGATCTCAGCCGCGTTCTGAAACGCCTCGTAGGCCGGCTCCGAGCCGAAGCCTACGGTCAATTCCATGCCGTGGAACTCGCGGTGCTCGTGGGCACTGGCCACCGTCGCCGATGCCAGAACCAGACCGGTAATGACGACAGACAGAAGGGTCAAAAGCCGAATTCGGATGTGCATGTCTTCTCCGTATCCTGGCGCGCCTGGTTTTACGGCCGCCGTAGCCGACGGCCGAATCTTCGTTCGAATGAGTGAAGATCAGGCGCGGGGAGGCACCTTTGGTGGCCTCTCCAGGGGATCGGAGGGAATGCGCGGTTCTGCCAACGGGAAACGGCTTGACGCAGCCTCCCCTCCCAACTGGGATATGAAACGTACGAGCAAGTCACCGCCGCCGTGGCTCGCCGGCTGCAGCTGCTGCCCGTCCCGGTCAGGCAGGACCGTCACCGTTGGGATTGCACTCGTAGCGCCCTGATGGTGGTGGCTGATCGCGAGGCCATGGTCGTGGGGCGCCGGGAGGGTCTGTAAATGCCCGTGGTATGGCATGCGCTCGGCCGAATGGTGGTCGACCAACGGGGCCACAAGAGGGGCGAACACGCCTGCAAGCGCGATGAACGCCAGCGTGCTGAACAGACTGGCCCTAGTCACGTTTCACGTTTGGCATCGACCACCGGTGGCTGGGTGAGCGTTTGGACATCATTGTATCGCTCCAGGATCACCGGTCGGCGTTCGCGCCGTGTTCGGCGGCGCGTAGCATCTGGATGGCCGCGTCGTACTCGCCGCTCTTCTTGGCCTGCAGCAACGCCCCGGCCAGCATCCCCGCAGGGGTACCTGCGTCGACGTGTGCGCCGGCAAACACACAGGCGTGTATCGGTTCGTGCCCGAGCCGGGAGGCGATGGCATCGGTCAGCTGAATCTCGCCACCCGCCCCCTTCCTGCCCTGTTTCAGATATTCGAATACCGCGGGGCTCAAGATGTACCGGCCGATGATCGCCAGGGTGCTCGGGGCCTCCGACAGCTTCGGTTTCTCCACGAGGCCCGAGACCGACCAGGTCCGGCCGTTCAGCTGCTCGCCAGCAATGATCCCAAGCTTCTCGACCGCCTCCTCGGGCACCTGCTTGGCCGCAATAACGCTTCCACCGTGTCTTGACCAGATGTCGATCAGCTGGCCAATCGCAGGGCGCCTGGCCCAGATCAGGTCGTCAGGCAGCAGGACCGCGAACGGTTCGTCCCGGACGAACCTTTGCGCCATCAGGACAGCGTCGCCCAGGCCGCGTGCCTCGTGTTGCGGAACGGCATGGACGCGCGCGATTCGGTTGATCGCGCGCTGGTCCCTTAGCTCGGCCAACTTCCCCTGCAATTCGAGCATCCGCTCGAGCTCGGGTTGTGGCTCAAAGTACCCTGCAACCGATTCGCTGCCCGGGTTCACTACTACGATCACTTCCTCGATCCCTGCCGCGGCTGCTTCTTCAACCGCGCGGTGGATCAGCGGCTTGCCGAGAACAGGGAGCAAGGCCTTGGGCACGGTGCGCGTCACGGGCAGGAACCTCGTCCCAAGGCCGGCCGTTGGTATGACTGCTTTCGTGATCTTCTTGGCCCGGTTTGCCATAGATTGAAGTTTAATCCAAGTGCCCCGGGCCGGCGGCCCGTACTTCGCGCCTGCTGCCTTTACTCATCATGCTTTCCTGTGCGGACTTAATGCCGCACAATTGAGAAGGTCGTGCTAGACGGGGAGCTAGCGGTGCCCTGTACCCGCAATCCGCTTTAGCGGGGTTGAACTCCCCCGTCAGGCCCGACGTCTTGGGTCACTGCCGCGTCGGGCGGCGTCGATAGCCGGGTCCTGCGCGGCGGGGTCTTGTGAAACCCGTCAGGTCCGGAAGGAAGCAGCGGTAAACGAGATACCTCGGGCGCCGTGGGTTCGCCTGGCTTGAGCCGCTCGAAATGCGCAAACCCCGGGCTGCGGGACGAAGCGGGGGTGCACGACCATTTCACCTAGGAAGGCACTGGGACAGCACTTCCTGAAGGATCCGACGATCGCGCGCCGGATCGTCGACGCGCTCGACCTCACGCCGGGAGACGTCGTGGTCGAGATCGGCCCCGGCCGAGGGGCCCTGACCGCGCGCCTCATGGAGTCGGGGGCGCGGATGATCCTGGTCGAGATCGACGAATCACTGGCGGCCGGCCTGCGGGAGCGCTTCTCGGAGCACCCGCAAGTCACCGTAGCAACGGCCGATGCACGCGCGTTCAGCATCGACTCCGTGCCGGGGATCGGGAAGGTCCCTTACAAGCTGGTCGGAAACCTTCCGTACTATGCCGCGTCGCCGATCGTACGTCACTTCCTCGAGACCGATCGGCCACCCGACCTCATGGTAGTGATGGTCCAGCGGGAAGTTGCGCGCGGGATGACTGCGCCCCCCGGCGAAATGAGCCTGCTGTCGATCGGCGTCCAGTTCTATGCCGAGGCCCGGTCCGTGATCCAGGTTCCGCCGCGCGCTTTCTCGCCGCCTCCGAACGTCCACTCGGCAGTCGTGCGGATGGCACGCAGAACGCGCCCGCCCATCGATGTCGATTCCCCCGCAGCCTTCTTCTCGCTGGCCCGGGCGGGCTTTGCCGCCCCGCGGAAGACGCTCGCCAACTCCCTGGCCCTCGGCCTGCGGCTGGACAACGCGACGGTGTCGGAGTTCCTGACGCGGTCGCAGCTTGACCCTGCACGTCGGCCCGCCACTCTTTCGCTCGAGGAGTGGGGGAGCCTCTACCAGGCCTGGAAGGAGTCCGGCAGGCCGGGGCTCGAACAGGTCCGCAAGGCCCCTGCGATCCACGACGGACGGCGATGACAGGGCCGGAATTCCAGATTCAGGCGCACGCCAAGGTGAACCTCACACTGGAGGTTCTCGGACGCCGCCCGGATGGCTACCACAACCTGGTCTCGATCATGCAGACGGTTGACCTGCACGATCGACTGACCTTCGCCCCCGCGGCCGGGCTCGAGCTCGCTTGCAACGTACCCGAACTGGAAGGCGAGGCGAACCTGGTCTGGAAGGCAATGTGTGCTGTGCAGGCGGCGACCGAAGCGAAGCACGGAATACGGATCACCCTGGAGAAGCGGATCCCGACTGCGGCGGGGCTGGGAGGCGGGTCCAGCGACGCCGCCGCCGCGCTGCGCGGGCTCATGCGTGCCTGGAACCTCGCGCTCTCCGGTGATGCGCTGATGCGGATCGCGCTCGACCTTGGGTCCGATGTCCCGTTCTTCCTCTACGAGGGGACCGCCCTGGTCCAGGGCAGAGGCGAGAACGTGGTGCCGCTCCCGCGCGCCCACATGGACTGGATAGTGGTACTGGCCCCTGAGATACAGTTGGACGGGAAGACCGGCCAGATGTTCCGGCTGATAAGCCCGGAGGACTACTCGAGGGGCGTCCTGTCACACAAGCTGGCAGGAAGGATCCGTGCGGGGAGCGACATGCCGCCGCAGTTCATGTTCAACGCCTTCGATTCCATTGCCGACCGAGCTTTTCCGGGACTGGCCGCGTGCCGGTCGGCGTTCAAGTCGGTCGGCGCCCGGGAAGTCGTCTTGAGCGGCGCGGGACCGAGCCTGATTGCGATCGCTCCGTCACGCGAGATAGGGCTGGCCTGGCAGCTCCTGCTCAAGTCTCGCGGGATGCGGGCCTTTCTGTGCCGGGCGTGGTGGCCGGACCCGGCGCGGGCGCTGCCCGGGTGACCATCCTTGCCGGTCTGTTCGCCGGCGTAATGATGGCCATGATCTTCCTGCCCCACCTGGCGATCGTCCTGGTCTTTCGTCCCGGGTTCGCGGGCTGGCCCCGGACCGGTGAGGACCAGGGCCTGTCAGGGTGGCTTCTGATAGCCGGCGCCGCCGCGACCTTTCTGTTCTGGACCGCCCTCGGTGTTGCCGCCGCGGTCCTGTTTTCGATTGCCCGGGAGGTCGCACCCACCGACCTGGTGGGGATACCCAGCCTCGTCTACGTGATCGGCGTGGTGGCCATCGTGATACTCGCCGTTCCCTGGGTCTTCCTGCTGGCGCCAAAACTGTGGCGGCACGCCCTGTTTGAGTTCGGCGTCTTCCTGGTGATCTTCGGGGTCCAGATCCCGATAACGGCAGCTGCCGCCTAGCCAGAAACGAAGGAGGGGCGCTCACAAGCGCCCCTCCTCAATTACCTTAGGATCTCGAGCGACGAGCGCTCAATCCGACCCCGATTGGACCACGGCTACTTCAGAGCGGCCGCGACCTTCTTGACCTCGTCGTAGTTGGGCTCCTTGCCCTGTCCGTCGGTTATCCAGGCGTATTTCACCGCGCCGGTCTTGTCCAGGATGAACACGGAGCGGGTCGCTACCGTGAACCCCTCGATGCCCGCGAAGTTCGGCCACTCGACGCCGTACTTCTTGATGACTTCCTTCTTGTAGTCGCTGAGGACCGGGAAGCCAAGCTTGTACTCGGTGGCGAACTTCTTGTTCGCAGCAAATCCGTCGACGCTTACCGCGATGACCTGAGCGTTCACGCCGTTCAACTCCGCAAGCGAGGCCTGAAACGTGCACATCTCCTTGTCGCACACGCCGGTATAGACCGCCGGGAAGAAGGTCAGGATTACATTCTTGCCTCGGAAATCTGCCGGCCCCTTGAGCGCCTTGTCGATGTCGGGCAGCTTGAATTCCGGCGCCTTGTCTCCAACTTTCACAGCCATTGAACGAGTCCTCCAGAGGGGGTTTTAGGGTCCCTAGATTATTGCATGGCCATCTTGGACGGCGGTTCGAATCAGCGTCGGGCGGCGATGGGACGCCTGGCCGCAGTTGCCTTGCCCTTGCGGGATGGCGTGGCCGTCGCGGGTGCCCCGGCTCGACGCGGCTTCCCGGCAGTGCTGGCGTCCACGGCCATTACCACTTTGATCACGCCGTCCGTCCGATCGGCGTACATCTGGTAAGCCTCGGAAACGTTCGACCACGAACTGTTGTGTGTCTTGAGCTTGCCCGGATCGATCCAGCCGCGGTCCCGCAAAGCGACAATCTCACGGATCTCCTGGACTGGCGTCGGCCCGGCCGCAACCACGGTCGGGATCACGCGCACCTGTTTCGACATCCAGGTGCGGTGGTTGAACTTCGCCAAGTCGGCGGTGATCAGGCTGAAGCTGATGACCGTGCCCATCTTCTTGACCAGCTGGACGCAGGTATCGAAGCCATCCGGATTGCCCGAAGCATCCACGAAAAAGTCGACGCCTTCGCCACCCGTGATCTCGGCCAGCGCCTCGGCGGCGTTCTCGCGGCCCGGATTGATCGTGTGGGTAGCCCCCAGCTCCAGGGACTTTCGCAGTCGGTAGTCCTCAAGGTCGAGGCCAATGACCTGGAGCGCTCCTTGCTTTTCGGCAATCATCGTGAAGGTAAGGCCAATGCCGCCCTGCCCGAGGACCGCGATGCGCTTGCCAATCGGATTACCCCACGCCTTGGCCGAGTACAGCACGGTACCTGAGTGCTGGCACATCACCCATTCGTCGAGCCCGCCCCAGTCCGGCACCGGGATGATCCGGTCGGGGCTCTGGACCGTGTACTCCACCATGCCGGCGGTCTTGCGGGGGATCACGATGACCCGCTGGCCCGCTTTCAATCCCGGAGCGCGTGACTCCGCGATCACGCCCGCGCATTCGTGGTTGGGCGCGCCCGGCGGGAGCGGGTAATGTTCCTCGCCCAGGTCCGGCCCCCACTCGAGGTAGATGTCGCTGCCGCAGATGGAGACCTGTTCGATCTTGATCAGGCATTCGCCTTGCGCCGGGCTGGGTTGCTCGGTCTCGACCCACTCAAACGTCTTGGGCGCCACCAGCTGGACGGCTTTCATCAGATAGTGTCTCCACAGTGCCCCGGGTTTTGTCGCGGACTGCACGCCTTTTGTCGGCCGCTGATTGTACATGCGAGGCAAGTGTTACCTGTTCTCGCTACGTATAATCGCCGTTCGCCTTCGACGTGCGCGATTGACGCGGTTGGCCAGGCAGGCAAGGAACAAGCATGAAGATCACTAAGATCGAAACGATCCGGGTGAACGAGTACCCGGGAATAATCTGGGTCCAGATCTACACCGACAAGAAGGGCGTCGTTGGGCTCGGTGAGACCTGGTATGCCGCCAGCACCGTCCAGGCGGCGATACACGACCTCTTCGGCCCGCTGCTGATCGGCCGGGATCCACGCGCTGTCGAACGCCACTGGTCCGACATGTTCCGGTTGTCCGACCACGCGGGCTATGGCGGCGCCGAGATGCGGGCGATCTCGGCCATCGATATGGCGCTCTGGGACATCAAAGGCCAGGACGCCGGGCTGCCGATTTACGAGATGCTCGGCGGCGCAGTGCGCAAGAAGGTCCGCGTCTACGCGACCGGGGCCCCGTACGAAGGGTGCGGCGAACTGGCAAAGGAACTGCTCGGCGAGGGCATCACGGCGATGAAGATGGGGCCGACCATCCCGCTGGCGCTCGCATCAGACGGCCAGTTTCTGTCGCCGAAGGACATCGACCGGGCGCTGAAGCCGATCCGGGACGTCCGGGCCGCCGTCGGCATGGATATCCAGATCGCCAACGACGGCCACGGGAAGTGGAATCTGCCGGTCGCGATCAGGATCGCGCAGGCCATGGAGCCCTTCGAGATCATGTGGCAGGAAGACCTGATGCCGCTGCTCAACTGGGAGTCGCTGCGCCAGCTTCAGGAATCGACCAGGACACCGGTCTGCATCTCGGAGCGATTGCTCACACGCTGGCAGCACCGGCTGTTCATCGAAGGTGGGTCGGCCAGGGTCGTGATGCCCGATCTGATCTGGACGGGCGGGATCTCCGAGACCTACAAGATCGCGGTGCTCGCGTCGGCGCACCAGGTCCCGGTCGCACCCCACGACGCAACCGGCCCGGTGAACATCTTCGCCTGCGCCCAGATCTGCATGTGTGCGCCCAACGCGATGATCATGGAGCACGTCAGGCCGTTCTACCGTGGCTGGTACGGGCAGTTCGTCGATCCCAACCTGGACATCCGCGACGGCTTCCTGCACGCGCCGCAACGCCCGGGAATCGGCACACGGCTTCGGCCCGAGGTGCGGGAACGCCCCGACGCTATCGTGCAAGTCAGCGACACACCGGGCGAGAGCCTGATCGACGCGTGGGGCGACTCCCCACAGCGATCGAAGGAGATGCAGAAGGAGCTCGACCAGGAGCACCTGCGGCGGCTCAATGGAACGGTGCTGCCAAAGACTTCGGCCTACGAGCCTGTACGTCGCAAGGCAGCGGGATCGGCACGAGCCCGCCGCAGGAAGTAGGCGTCCGGGACTGGCTTGCAGCGCGCGCCGGGAAGAATGACTTGAAGATCAACCGGATCGAGACGGTCAGGGTCGGGGAGTTTCCGGACCTGATCTGGGTCCAGGTGCATACCGACGGGAGAGTCGTCGGCCTGGGGGAGACGTGGTATGCGGCGTCGGGGGTCGAGGCGCTCATTCACGACCACTTCGGGCCGCTGCTCATCGGCCAGGACCCCCAGGAGGTCGAAGCGCACTGGACCGAGATGTTCAAGCTGTCGGACCACGCGGGCTACGGGGGCGCCGAGCTTCGTGCGATCTCCGCGCTCGATACCGCGCTCTGGGATATCAAGGGGCAGATCGCGCAGAAGCCTGTCTACGAGCTGCTCGGCGGCCCTGTCCGCATGCAGATCCGCGTCTACAACACCTGCGGGGTTTACGGGCAGATAACCGACGGATACGACGTTTACCGCGATCCCGCAGGGCTGGCGCGCAGCTTGCTCGACGAGGGGGTGACCGCGCTCAAGATGTCACCCACCGACTACCTCGCACTGGAGTCGCGCGGGCAGATGCTGGAGCCAGCCGATCTCGAGTGGGCGTTGAAACCGGTCCGGGCGATTCGCGACGCGGTAGGGATGGAGATCCAGATCGCGACCGACGCCCACGCCAAGTGGAATCTTCCCAGCGCCATCCGAATCGTGCAGGCTTTCGAGCCTTACGAGATCATGTGGCACGAGGAGTTGCTCTCACCGCTGAACGAAGAGTCGCACCGCCAGCTGCAGGACGCGACCCGCACCCCGGTCTGCGTTGCCGAACGGCTCCTGACCAGGTACCAGTTCCGTCGCTTCATCGAAAACGGCTCGGCACGGATCGTGATGCCAGACCTGGTGTGGACCGGGGGCATCTCTGAGACGTTCAAGGTGGGTACGCTGGCTTCCGCGCACCAGGTCCCGATCGCTCCACACGACTGCACCGGGCCGGTGAACATGTTTGCGTGTGCGCAGATTTGCATGGCGGTTCCCGGTGTGATGATTATGGAGTCGAACCGGGCGATGACCAGGGGCTGGTACGGCAGGATTGTCGAGCCCAATATCGACATCCGGGATGGGTTCCTGCATGCGCCAGATCGGCCAGGTATAGGGACGAGGCTTCGACCTGAGGTCCGAGGCCGGCCCGACGCGGTGATCAGGGTGAGCGACGAGCCACGAGAGCCATGGTTGTGGTCGATGAAGAGGTACACATATCCGCCGCCCGAAATCCGGGCGGAGATCGAAGCAGACAGGAAGAGAAGGCGGGGAGGCCGGGCGTGACGCTCAAGAACAACAAGCGAGTGGGGAAGATCGTTGCCGTGTGCCGGAGCGACAAGGGCGGCGTTCCCAAGCACCCACAAAAGGAAATCGAGGTCTATCTCGACGGTGTCATGGGCGACTACCACTCCGGGTCCATCGACAAGCACAGGAAGAGTGGTGAACCGAAGCCGAACGACCGGGCGATCAGCATCGTCGCGAAGGAGGTCACCGACAGCGTCGGGGAGACGCTGCAGGTCGAACTGGCGCCGGGCTCGCTCGGCGAGAACTTTTTGGTCGAAGGCCTTGGCGACCTGTCTGATCTCGCGCCGGGCGACCTGATCAAGCTCGGGCCGACCGTGTCCGTAGTCGTCACCGCGCAGAACGCGCCGTGCAGCACGCTGACCGTCCACCACAGTGGCATCGTGAAGCACCTGGCTGGCAAGCGCGGGATAGTCGGGCGCGTGCTGTATGTCGGATTCGCCAAGCCCGGCGACCGGGTCGAGGTGGTCAAGAAGGCCGTCGCCGCCCAATGACGACCCCGCGCCCAAAGCTGCTGTTCATGGGTGCCGGGGCAATCGGCGCCTACATCGGTGGCTTTCTGGCGCATTCCGGATACGACGTGACCCTGATCGATATCTGGCCGGAGCAGGTCGAGGCAATTCGCGCCAGGGGGATCGCGGTTGCGGGGCCGCACGACCCGTTTGTCGCCCGCCCCGCCGTCTATCACCTCCACGAAGCGCAGGGGCTTGGCCGCGACTTCGACATCGCGTTCATCACGATGAAGTCCTACGACACGGAGTGGAGCACGAGGTTTGCCGTCCGCTTCGTGAAGCCGGAAGGCTACGTCGTATCGGCGCAGAATTGCTGGAACGACCCCGCAATCGCCGCGATCGTCGGTCCTGAGCGAGCCGTGGCACTGGTGATGTCGCGGATATCGGTCGCCGCCTGGGAGCCGGGCAAGGTCGAGCGCGGCGCCGAGAAGGGCGCTTCGATTGGCTACAACGTATTCCGCGCCGGCGAGCATGACGGACGAATCACGCCCAGGGTGGAACAACTGGCGGAAATGCTCTCTGTGATCGATGCATCTCAGCCGACCGACAACATATGGGGAGAACGCTGGGCGAAGCTCTGCCAGAATTCAATGGGCAACCCGGTCCAGGCGATGTCGAACCTGGGGGGCCGCGAGGTCCTGGCCAGCCCCCGGGGCCGGGCGGTCACGATCCAGCTGGCAGCCGAATCTGCCAGGGTCGGCCTGAAGCTGGGGTACAGGGTGCCCAAATTCGGCGGCGTCAGCGCCGAGAAGTGGGCCTCCGCGGACCGCGGCGACATCTACGAAGAGCTTGACGCGTTACTGACCCCGGCCAGCGGCGGCGGCCGCAACTGGCGGGCGTCGATGGCGCAGGACGTCGTAAAGGGTCGACGCACTGAGATCGACTTCATGAATGGTCACGTTGTCGCAGAGGGGCGCCGGGCCGGGGTCCCCACACCGGTTTCTGCCGCAGTCCTGGCGTTGATGCGGCAGGTCGACCATCGCGATGCCCGGCCGGACGCCGGGAATATCGACCTTGTCCTGCGCCGCGCCGGGCTGTAGACGGGCGGCCTACGAACTAGCGCCGGCGAGGACAGCATTGCCGGCATCCGGAAGCCGCGGAGTACTTTGACCCAGTTCGCACTAGACGCTTCACTCGGGCGAGCATCTCTCAAGGACGAGGTCATGGTGGCGATCGACCTCGAGACCTCGGGGCTCGATTCCGAACGCGACAAGATCATTGAGGTGGGGGCGGTCCGCTTCCGCGGCCGCGAACGGATCGCCTCGTATTCCACCCTCGTTAATCCGAATCTGAAGCTCGACTCGACGATCGTAGCCCTCACGAACATCTCTCAGTCGGACGTCGACGCTGCGCCGCAGTTCTCGACCGTGGCCCCGGACATCGAGCGATTCATTGGCGACTTCCCGCTGGTGGGGCACCGGGTCAGCTTCGACCTCGGTTTCCTCAAGTCCCACGGGGTCCGGCTACGTGCCCGGGTGTACGACACCTTCGATCTCGCCAGCGTCGTGGTCCCGCGTGGCCCCGAGTACGGGCTGGCGGCGCTTTCGAGCCGTTTCAAGGCCGACCACGACAGCCCGCATCGGGCGCTTTCTGACGCACTCGCCACCCAGGTGGTGTTCGCCTCACTGCTCGAAGAGCTGGCAGAGCTCGACAGCGGGGTGCTCGCCCAGCTCGTCCGGCTTGGCCGCGACCAGGGGTGGGGCGTATCCGACCTGGCAAGCCGCGTGCTTCAGGACCGAACTTCCGACGAACGGCGCAGCCTGATCGGACCGCTAGGGGTCGACGAGCGGGCGCTGGCATCCCGCATCCGTCCGCAGAAATGGGCGCGCGGGCTGGACTGGGTCGCCCCTGCGGGCATCGGTCCTGTCCAGTCCATGTTCGAGCGAGATGGGCCGCTCGCCCGGCTGATGCCTGGCTACGAGTTGCGTCCTCAGCAGGTAGCGATGGCCGAGGCGGCCGCAGGCGCGATCGAGCGGGGAGAGCACCTGATAGTCGAGGCCGGGACCGGGGTCGGCAAGTCGCTGGCCTACCTCGTGCCGGCAGCGCTCCATGCCCTGGCCGGCAAGGGCGCGGTCGTGATCTCGACCAACACGATCAACCTGCAGCAACAGCTTATCGACAAGGACATTCCCGCCGTGAGGGCGGTGCTTTCCACGCTCGGGATCGAACCCGACAAGCTGCGCGTGGCGCAGCTTAAGGGTCGCTCCAACTACCTCTGCTTCCGCCGCTGGGCCCACTCACAGATGCAGGGGTCGAACGACGTCGACACGGCGCGGTTTCTCGGCAAGTGCATGGTGTGGTTGCAGACGAGCTCGACTGGCGATCGCGGCGAGCTCGGGATGGACCGGCGAGACCACGCTCTCTTCTCGAGGTACTCGTCCCAGGGCGCTGCGGGGTGCCCGGCCCCCGAGGGCCCCTGCTTCCTTCGCCGCGCACGCACCGAAGCCCAGGCGGCCGACATCATCATCGTGAATCACGCGCTCCTGCTCTCGGACCTCGCCATGGGTGGCGGCATCATCCCCGAGCACAGCGCCCTCGTGATCGACGAGGCACACCACCTCGAAACCGTCGCCACCCGGCACCTGGGCTTTTCGATCCTCCAGGGGCAGCATGAGTCCCAGTTCTCAGCGCTGGAAGGCGAAAACGGGCTCGTGGCTGACGTCGCGCGGACCGCCCAGCTCTCGCAGACGAGCCCGGCGGCGTTGAACCTGCTGGCACCGCACACCTCGGCGCTCCTGGCGGATGCCGAGCGGGCGAAGAGGTCGGCGAGCGACTTCTACTCGGTCCTGGGCAAGACCGTGACCGCCCTGTTGGGGTCCGCGGACCTGGCCTGGGAGCTGCGAGTCACCGCACAGACCCGTGCGCAACCCGGGTGGTCGAACCTGGAGGTCGCCTGGGAGAACCACGACCTCACCGCCAGCCGCGTGGCGCAGGGCCTCCGCGACCTCTCGCAGGCGGTCGCCAGGACTACACCGGAGAATGACGAGGCCATCCAGGCGGTCCAGCTGAACGTCGCCGCCGCGATCGAGGCCATCGAGGAGACGCGAGGCTGGCTCCGCCAGACGGTCGCGGAGCCCGCGCAGAACATGATCTACTGGCTCGCTTTCCGATCGAACGACGGCACCACGAACATCAACGCCGCGCCACTCGACGTCGCGCCGCTTTTAAAGCAGTTCCTGTTCGAAAAGGAACGTAGCGTCATCCTCACTTCGGGCACGCTGGCCTCAGACGGGACATTCAAGCGGCTTCGACAGACCCTGGGCATCGAGGGTGGCAAAGAGATGGCCCTGGGGTCGCCATTCGACTTCTCGAAGGCCGCTCTGCTAGCCGTGCCGAGCGACATCCCGGAGCCGAACGCACCCGGCTATAACCGGGCGGTCGCAGACGCGATCGGATCGATCGCCATGGCGACGCGCGAGCGCATGCTGGTCCTGTTCACGTCAAATTCGTCGCTGCAGGCGGTAAGGGACGTGCTGCGCGAACCACTGCGAGCGGCCGGGATCAGGGTCGTAGGCCAGGGGCCGGATGGGCCGCCATCCCGCATCATGCGAGCGCTGGCGGAAGCGCCGGCCACCGTGGCCCTCGGTGCGGCCAGCCTCTGGGAAGGGGTAGATTTGGATGGGGTACCGATCAAGACACTGGTCGTCGCGCGGCTGCCATTTCCGGTGCCGACGGATCCGATCTTTGCCGCACGCTCCGAACTGCACGAGGACCCCTTTGGTGAGTACACAATCCCTGAGGCGGTACAGCGGCTTCGCCAGGGGTTCGGGCGGCTCATAAGAAACAAGACGGACAGGGGAGCATGCATCATCCTGGACCGGAGACTGACCTCAAAGGCGTACGGCGTCCGGTTCACGCGGGCGCTACCGGGCTGCACCATAACCCAGGTGCCATGGCGAAGCCTCGGAGGCACCGTCAAGGCGTGGATCACGACGGGACGCACCACCTGACAGCCACGATCGCGGCTTCGGTCGACCTCCCGTCGACGCTCGATGGCGGGCAGTCCTTTCGGTGGTGGGGCGAGGCGGGCGGCTTTCGGGGAGTCATCGGACGGCGTGCCTACCTGATCAAGAGCGCGGTCGACGCAATCGTCGTTGATTCAGTCGATGGTTCACCGATCCGGCCGAACGATGTCGCGGCCATCGAGCGATACCTTGCCCTCGACTACGACCTCAAGGGCTTCGCCTCCCGGTTTGCCAAGGATCGCGGCCTCGGCCCTGCGCTATCCGCCTGGCCCGGCATCCGAATCCTCCGGCAGGACCCCTGGGAGTGCCTTGTGGCATTCATCTGTTCCTCCTGCTCGAACATCCCGCGCATCAAGCTGAACGTCGGCTCGCTCGCCACCACCTACGGAGACAAGGTCGGACCGGGTGCACGGGACCATGCCTTTCCGAACGCGGTTCGACTGGCCTCGGCCGGTGAGTTGGCGCTCCGCGGGCTGGGCCTGGGCTTCCGGGCTCGCTACGTCGCTGCCGCCGCGGAAGCCGTCTCTGAGGGCCGCCTGGACCTGGAATCCCTGTACGCCCTGCCTTACGAGGAGGCGCGCGACCGCCTGATTTCGCTGGATGGCATAGGTGAAAAGGTCGCCGATTGCGCCCTGGCGTTCGCGTTCGACAAGCGTGAGGCGTTCCCGATCGACCGGTGGGTGAGGCGGGCGCTCATCGAGTGGTACGGCGCGCCTGAGCGGCTCTCTCCCGAAAAGGTGGCGTCATGGGCCAGAGAACGATTCGGAACGGACGGCGCCTACGTTCAGCAGTACCTGTTCCATCGCCAGAGACTCTCCGCCCGTCTCCCCACCAGGGCCTGACAGGCGGAGCGCCTGAGGCTAACTGCGGCCCGCTTCACCGCCCTGGCGAGCGAGCAGGATGGGAAGCCGGCGCTTGACCATCGCCTCCTCTTCAATCTTCGAGTGCAACAGGCCGTCGAGCCGGGCGCGTCTGAGCTCGTCGAGCAGTTCTCCGACCAGCGGTCCCGCGGGGACACCTGCGGCGATGAGGTCGTCGCCAGTGCACGCCTGGCGGACCGCCCGGAGCTCGCTGAGGTAGAGGTTAAGGCGCTCGCGCTGGAGCGTCGGCGGCGCCACTGCGAGTTGTGCGCGCAGGGCGTCGGTCGGGAACGGGGAAAGGACTTCGACGATTTCGCTGGGTTTCAAGTCGGGTTTTTCTAGCAGTCTGCTGATGGCCCGGTACGACGGCCCCGCCAGTAGAAGCTCGGTCCACTCTCGTGGGGGATCGAGCCTCGCAGCAACGGCCCGGGCCTCTTCTTCGGTCAGGGCGGCCCCCATCAACGCCACGAAATAGGGGAGGTCCTCGGTGCCCTCCGCCGACGCAGCCATCGCTTCGGCCACCCGCTTCGGCACGCGCAGGGCAGGGTGGATCGCTGCCAGGACGCCGAGGTCCTCGGCCCGGCTTAGCGCCGCCGCCCGCGTTGGCTCTCGCAAAATGCGCATCACTTCGGACCTGATGCGCGGGCCGCTCACGGCCTCCAGGTGGTGCATGTCCCGGGTCAGCAATCCCGCGGTGCGGGTTTCGAACTGGAAACCGAGCCTTGCCTCGTAGCGCAACCCCCGCAGAATGCGCGTCGGATCGTCCGCAAAGCTCTGCTCATGCAGCACGCGCAGCCGCTTGAGCGTGATGTCGCGCATGCCTCCGTAGAAGTCGAAGAGCGTGCCGAACCGGCCCGGCCAGAGGTCGATCGCCATCGCGTTGATTGTGTAGTCGCGGCGGGCCAGGTCCTCCTTCGGGTCCCCTTTTTCCACCCTGGGAAGCGCGCCCGGCCGTTCGTAACTCTCCCGCCTTGCCATGGCAATGTCGGCCGACAGGCCGGGAACCTCCAGCTTCACCGTCCCGAATACAGTCGCGGCGAGTACCTGGCCGCCTCGGTGCTGCGCGAGGTGTGCGGCGAGCTTCCTGGCGTCGCCTGCGACCATCAGGTCGATGTCGTAAACGTGCCGTTCGAGGAGGAGATCGCGTACCTGGCCGCCCACGAGATAGACGCCCTGCACGGAATGCGCGAGCTTTGCCGCGGCTTCGCTCCCCACTTCTTTGACGAAGTCGAGAAACGGCGACTTGAGGGTGCGCTCCATGAGCGCAGCGACATTAGGCATTCGATATGGCGATGGGGCTGGCCGGATTGTACCAACCACCTCCTGCTAGACTTGGCCAAAGCCGACCCTGGCCGGACACGTGCCTTCTGTTCCGGACGCGAGGCGTCGGAACGCGCGACCAGTGGGATCCCGGGCACATTCGATTGAGCACGTCACCCTTACCGGCATCCGACCTCGATGAACTCGAGCGACGGCTCGGCTTTCGATTCCTGGACCGCTCATATCTGAGCCTCGCCTTGATACACGCGTCGTATGTCAACGAGAACCCGGAATCGGGACTGGAGTCCAACGAACGCTCAGAGTTCCTGGGCGACGCCGTGGTCGACCTGGCGGTCGGCCACGTGCTATTCGGGGGACTCGGAGGCGCCACCGAGGGCGAGCTCACCGCAGTCCGCTCGCTGATCGTCCGCTCTGAAACCCTGGCCCGGGCAGCCGCGCGTCTGGGCATTGGAGATTTCCTGGTCCTTGGGAAAGGGGAGCGCGCCAGCGGAGGGGCGGGGCGCGTTTCCAACCTGGGCGACGCGTTTGAGGCGCTGGTGGGTGCGGTCTTCCTGGATCGCGGGTACCAGGCGGCACGAGACTTCGTGGTGGCCGCGCTCGAGCCGGAAATAGCGCTGGCGATGGAAACCGAGTCCCCCAAAGACCCCAAGTCGCGGCTGCAGGAGCTTGCCCAGGCCAATGGACTGGGCGCGCCTGTCTACCGGATTTTGAGCAGCGATGGCCCCGACCACCTTCGCAGATTCACCGTGGAAGCCATGGTTGCTGGCCAGGCGTCAGGCGTCGGATCCGGGGCCCGTAAGGTCGACGCGGAGAGAGAGGCGGCCAGCCGCGCCTGCGAAGCTCTGGCAAGCCGCGTGCCGAGCTCGCACGGACGCCTGGCCGCAGGCAGCTAGCGCAGCAATCCGTCGGAACGCAGGCCGGCAGGGCAAGAGAGCCGGCGACCAGGGAGCGTGGCTTGTTCAACCTGTTTCGTGGCAGGAAGACCGAGAAGACCAGGGAGGCGGCTGGCAAGACCAGCGGGACCTTTGGCCGATTACTGGGCGCGGTCTTCAGCCGGACTGAGCTCGACGACCAGTTCTGGGAGGCGCTGGAAGAAGCGCTGATCCTGGGGGACATTGGAGTCGCCACGACCGGAAAGCTCATCGGGGAGGTCCGTGAACAGGCGAAGCATCGAGGGGTGAAGACGCCGTCGGAAGTTCGCGGGCTGATCAGGGCGGAGATCGCCGGCGCGCTGAAGCGTGCCGGACGCGGGGGCCCGCCCGAGTCCGGCAAATCGGTGATGCTGGTCATTGGCGTGAACGGCGTCGGGAAGACCACCAGTATCGCCAAGCTCGCGCACGCCGCTCAATCGGATGGTCAGACCGTGCTCCTCGCGGCCGCCGACACATTCCGAGCGGGCGCGATCGAGCAAATCAAGGCCTGGGGCCAGCGCCTGAACGTAGAAGTGATCGCACACTCGGCCATGGCCGACCCCGGCGCGGTCGCGTTCGACGCCGTGGCGGCGGCCCGCAAGCGGGGCACCGATCTCGTGCTCATTGATACCGCAGGGCGGCTGCACACGCGGCACAATCTCATGCAGGAGCTGAAGAAGGTCAGCGGAGCGGTTGAGCGCCAGCTTGGCCCCGAGTATCAACGCTGTGTCCTTCTGGTGATCGACGGCACGACCGGTCAGAACGGGCTCGTGCAGGCAAAGGCGTTCAGCGAGGCGATCGGATGCGACGGTGTGTTCCTCACCAAGCTCGACGGCACCGCCAGGGGCGGTATCGTCGTCGCCATCGCCGGAGAGCTCGGCCTGCCGGTCTGGTTCATCGGGACCGGCGAGAAGATGGAGGACATGTCGGAATTCGACCCCGCTGCGTTCGCAGATGCCCTCGTCCCCGAGCCAACCGGCTAATCCACGCCTTGTCGGGCGATCTGGCCAACTAGCATGAACGACGCGCTTGCATGGCTGTTCGCCGTTGAAGCCATCGGCCTGGCCGGCTTCGGAATCGCTTTCTTCGCGTTCCCGGCGCTGCGTGATCGAGGCTGGGGGTTCGCACGACCCCTCGGACTGATCGTCGTCTCCTATGGCGTCTGGATGCTCAGCTACGCCGGCCTGGTGCCTAATTCGCGCTTAGGCTACGCAGTGGTCGCCGGGGTCGTCCTGCTCGCTGGCGGCACCGCCCTTTACGCGCGGCGGCACGAACTACGTGCCTGGATACGGCGCGAGTGGGTCACCGTTGTCGTCGGCGAAGCGGTCTTCTTGCTGTTTTTCGCCGGATGGGTCACATACCGGGCTTTCGATCCGGCAATCAGCGGCACCGAGAAGCCGATGGACTTCATGTTCCTGAACGCTTCGACCCTGGCGTCGAATGCGCCACCAGCCGATCCCTGGCTAGCCGGCCACCCGGTTGCGTACTACTACTTTGGCTACTGGATCTTCGCCGGCCTGGGCCTGATCAGTGGCGTGCCGACCAGCATAGGTTTCAACCTGGCACTGGCGACCGTCGCCGCCCTGTCGGCCGGAGCCATCTTCAGCCTGGTCGCCGGGCTGGTCGGAGCGAGCGGCGGCTCCCGGCGCGCCGCGATCTCGTCCGGCCTGGCATCCGTGGTCCTGCTTACGGTCGCGGGGAACCTCATCGGACTGTGGGAACTTGCCTCCTTGTACCACGTCGGGGGCAGGGGCTTCTTCGACTGGCTCGCGATCGATGGCATCCGGCCCGACCAGGCGGGCGAAGCCTGGCGCCCAGAGCGCTTCTGGTGGTGGTGGACCGCCACCCGTGTGATCAACACGGTCCAGGGCGGAACCAGCGTCGATTACACGATCGAAGAGTTCCCGTTCTTCAGCTTCCTGCTGGGCGACCTCCACCCTCACGTGATGGGTATCCCTTTCGTGCTGACCGGGCTCGGGCTGGCAGCCGCGCTCTTCCTGTCTCCCGTGCCGTGGGGCATCGCATGGTGGAAACGCCAGCTGCCATTCGCATTGCTGCTTGCCCTTGTCATCGGCGCGCTCGGGTTCATCAATGCCTGGGACATCGCGATCATCACGATCGTCCTCGTCGCGCTGGTCGTGATCAAGACCTACCGGCAGCGGACAAGCAACCTGCTCGTGTCGGCAATCACGGCCCTGCTGCCGGCCGCGCCGGTCGTGCTGCTGGCGCTGGTCGCGTACGCTCCCTTCTATTTCGGCACCTTTTCCAGCCAGGTTCCCGCCGATGCCCCGATTGGTGCGACGCGTTTCCCGACACGGCCGGTGCATTTCCTGACCGTCTGGGGACTTTTCATTACGATCCTGGCGCCTTTCGCGATCGTGTCGGTCGCCGGCACGGCGCGGATGTACGCGGAGTGGGCCTGGACGTCCCTGTCCGGAAACGTGCGGGACCCGCAGCGCTACCCGGTGGCCATCTCGGCCCTGTGGCTGCTCGGGGTCTCCCTCGTCGTTCCATTTCTCGTCTGGGCAGGCATTCACCTCGAAGTCAATGCAGGCGCGAGCATCTCCGACCTCGGCGGTCGAGCCCTTTCGATTTCGCCGCTGGCGCTAGGGGCGTTTGCCGCGACCCTCGGCGCGCTTTACATGGCGCGCCATGGGGCATCGGACGGCCGGCTGTTTGCGATGGTGCTGCTTTCGATAGTGCTGTACCTGCTGTACGGCGTCGAACTGATCTTCGTGCACGACCTGTTCGGGAACCGCATGAACACCGTGTTCAAGACCTACTACCAGGCCTGGATCCTGCTCTCGGTGATCGGCGGTGTGGCCATTCACTACTGGCTTTCCCGCCGAAGTTCCTGGTCGGGCTGGCGATCATCCGTGAGCACGGTCGCCGGCGTCCTGGCTGGGGGGCTGGTGGCCATCGCCCTCTACTATCCGTTCGCCTCCGCGGCGACGAAGGCGGCCGGGGGCCCGGGTCCGACGCTCGACGGCCTCGCTCACGTCGGCGCTGACGAAAGGGCCGCTATCGAGTGGCTGTCGCAAAACGCTCCCGCTGGCGCCGTACTCGTCGAAGCCGTGGGCAGTGGGTACACTGAATTCGGCCGCATTTCCTCTTCCACGGGAATCCCGACGGTCTTTAACTGGCCTGGCCATGAACGCCAGTGGCGAGGCGCCGGGTTCGACTTCGGCACCCGGGAAGCCGATGTTGAGCTGATCTACGTGACGGAGGAAGTAGAGGCAGCGCGCAGGCTGCTCGACAAGTACGATGTTCGATACGTCTTCCTGGGAGAGCGTGAGCGAAACAAATATCCGTCCCTCAAGACGGAAAAATTCGATTCTCTGGGTCGCCGGACGTTCGAGTCCGGCGTTGTCGTGATATACGACGTTCGGGAGTCCTCATCTGAGTAGCGGCAAAGACCTGCCAGTCCTTCCCCCGCAGTCCGGAGACGTGTCAGCAGATCACACGGCCCAAGGCCCCGGAAGGTGGGTCAAGGGGCGCTGGGTCGAAGACCCCGTGCCGTCGCATGGCTCCTACGGCCCCGCCCACAGCCAGGCGCCCGCGCCGGCCGACGTACTGTCGGATCTGACGACGGGCACGCCGGCTCCCACGCCCGGCGTATCACCCGCGGGGTCGGGGGGTGGCTGGTGGCTGGGGATGCCGAGACGCTACGAGATCGGTGGCTACCTGGCGCTGCTCGCCGCCGGGTTCTTCATGCGCCTCTGGGACCTCGGCAGCCGCGCCATCCACCACGACGAGAGCCTTCACGCCTACTTCTCCTGGGAGCTCTATACCGGCAAAGGATTTCAGCACAACCCGCTGATGCACGGCCCGTTCCAGTTCCACGGGATGGCCGGGATCTTCTGGCTGCTGGGCGACTCCGAGTTCACGGCGCGCCTCCTCCCCGTCCTGTTCGGGTCCGCCATGATCCTTCTGCCGCTGCTGTTGCGCAGGCGCCTCGGCAATGTCGGCGCCCTGATCACGGCCGGCCTCATCACGATCTCGCCAGCGCTGCTGTACTACAGCCGTTTCGCCCGCGAAGACATCTATATGGGATTCTGGACGCTGGCGTTGGTCGGCCTGATCTGGCGCTATATCGACGACCCTCGCAATCGCTGGCTCTATCTCCTGTCCGGGGTGGTGGCCCTGGGTTTCGCCACGAAAGAGAACGAATTCATGATCGTGGCGATCGTCGGCCTGGGACTCGTGCTGATTGCGAGGGCCGACATCGGGCGCTGGATCTGGGGGCAGCGCTCACTGCGTGAGTGGGGCCCGGCCGGATCGGTTGCGCTGGTTCTGGGTCTGCTGACCCTTCCGCTGATCGGCGCGGCCGCCGGCGTCTTCCAGAGCTACCTGCCAGCCGATATCAAGCTGACCGCGCCCGACGGTTTCCCGGGAGGCGCGGTCGGCGCGCCCAGAGGCGCGGGATATGCCATCGCGATCGCGATCGTGGTCTCGCTGCTGATCGCCTCGATCGGGATCGGCCTCGCCTGGCGGCGCGGGCCATGGCTGAAGATCCTGCTCGTGTTCTGGGCGATCTACATCACGCTGCACACGACCTTCTTCACGAACATGATCGGCGTTGGATCCGGCACGTGGCAGGCGCTCGGCTACTGGATCGCCCAGCAGGACGTGGCCCGCGGTAGCCAGCCCTGGTACTACTACTTCGTCATCGTGCCGATCTACGAGTTCCTCCCGTTCACGATCGCGGTCGGAGCGGCGTTCTTCTATGCCATCAAGGGCGATATCTTCACGAGGTTCCTGATCCTGTGGGCAGTACTGACGTTCATCGCCTACACGATCGCTTCGGAAAAGATGCCCTGGCTGGTCGTGCACGTTGCGCTGCCCATGATCGTTCTTGCCGGCAAGGCGCTCGGCGACGTCGTCACCCGCGTCAACTGGCGGGCCACGATGACACGGGGCGGCATATACGTGTTCCTCGGTCTGCCCCTGGCGCTACTAATGGTGTGGCGCGTGCTGTTCTTCCGATGGGACGCGTCCAACCAGCTGGGCTCCTTCTCCCTGATCTGGGCGATGTGCTTGGTGATCGCTGTGCTGCTCGCCCTGTTCTACTGGCTGGCACGGCGAACCAGCGCACGCGCGGTGTGGTCGACCGCCCTGGTTGTCGCTACGGTCCTGATGGGGGTTCTGACCGTGAGGGCGGGCGTGGTCGCCGCGTACGCACACGGAGACGTGCCAAGGGAGATGCTCGTCTACACGCAGACCTCGCCGGACATCCCCGACCTGATGGAAGAGATCAACCGGGTCGGCGTGCTGACCGGCGAACGCGAGAAGATGAAGATCACCGTCGACGCCGCCGATGGCTATACCTGGCCGTGGGCCTGGTACCTGCGTAAATACAAGAACACCGGCTACCCTGACTATTCGGCGAACAGGCCAACCACCGCGCCTGACAGCCGCGTGGTCATCGCGAACTACCGCGCCAAGGTCAATGTGGACCCGATCCTGGGTACCCTTTACACCGACGGCCGGAAGCTGGTCCACAGGTGGTGGTTCCCGGAGCAGTACCGGGACCTGACGCCGAGCGAGTTCTTCGGCACGGTTATCGATCCGGATCGATGGCACGGCGCCGTCGACTACTTCCTGTTCAGGAAGCTTTCCCATGACCTGGGAGGGGTTGACTCCTACGTCTACTTTGAACGAACCATTCCGCTCCAGGCGGGCCAGTAAGGTCGAACTCGCAAGCTCGACCTGGACGGCTCCCGTTTGAAGGGCAGGCGAGCGGTCTGGATCGGCCTGCTGGCGAGCGCCGTCTTTCTCGGCGCTTTCTCCTACCTGTTCCTGCCCCGGCAGAACATAGGCAGGGTCTTTTCCGACGCCAACCTGGCCTATGTCGTGCCTTCGCTGGCCTTCTACTTCGCGGCTGTCTGGTTCAGGGCGCGACGCTGGCAGTTCCTGCTCAGGACGCTGATCGGGCGGCCGAAGCGGGCGCTGTATCCGGTCGTGGTGGCCGGCTACATGGCCAACAACATCCTGCCGATCCGGCTCGGCGAGCTCGTACGGGCGTCCTACCTTGCGCTGCGCGAGGGAGTCAGCTCGTCCGCCGCGTTCGGGACCGTCGTGGTCGAGCGGGCTGCCGACGTGCTGGCGCTCCTCCTGTTCGTCGCCGTGGCCTGGATCGTGCTTCCGACGCCGGGGCTCGTCGACCGCATCGCGGTCGATATTCCCGGTGGAGGGCCGGTCCTGGTCGCCATCTCCCTGGCGCCATTCGTCGTAATCGGAGGGGTTGTCCTCTCCATCACGGCCCTCCCTCGGCACGTTAGCCTTACCGTAATCACCAGGTTCGTGGCGATCCTTCCGGCCCCGATCCGATTGAAGCGACGTGCCACCGGAATGGCGTCGCAGCTGGTCGACGGCCTCAGCGTCGTCCGGACACCTCGCTCGATGGCGCTGGTCTTCCTGGCATCGCTGCCCGTGTGGCTCCTCGAGGGTGCAATGTACCTGGTGATCGCGTATGGATTCGGCATCGATTCCTACTTCAGCGGTACGGTGCAGCTGCTCGGGGCCGTCATGCTGTTCACCGCGATCGCCAACCTGGCGCTCATCGTTCCATCGGCATCGGGCGGCATCGGTCCGTTCGAATTCTTCGGCGCCGCAACTTTGGTCGCTCTCGGCGTGCCTGAAGGCACCGCCGCCCTCTACGCGATCACGGTGCACGTGGCGCTTCTGCTCCCCGTGACGGTGCTGGGAGGCGTGTTGATCCTGGCCGACGGCCTCTCGTTCCGCGGACTGGTCGATCGAGCGCTCGGTTCCGCGTCCGCCAGCGCTCGTGCGCAAGCCGCCGGCGTCCCACCCGGAGGGCGTTCGCCGTGAGGGTTGGCATCATCGGCGCCGGGGCAGCCGGCCTCGCCGCCGGGTACGACCTCGCCCGGGCGGGCAACGCGGTCGTCATCTTCGAGGCAGCACCGTTCGCGGGCGGCCAGGCCGCGACCATCGAAGTTGGCGGGGGAAGGCTCGAACTCGGCTATCACCACCTGTTCACCAACGACACCGCCATGATCGAGCTCATGGACGAGCTGGGGATTGGCGGCTCACTCCGCTGGGTCCCCTCGACCGTGGGGACCTACGCCGGCGGCAAGATCTACCCGTTTGTGACCCCGATGGACCTCCTGCGGTTCTCCGCGATGCCCTTCCGCGACCGGGTCAACCTCGGGCTGGTAACGCTCAGGCTGCAGCGGCACCGGGACTGGAAGATCCTTGAGGGCGTCACCGCGCGAGAGTGGCTGGAAAGCCACGCGTCTCGAGCGTCTTACCGGGTCTGGTGGGAGCCGATGCTTCGCGGCAAGTTCGGCCGCTTCCACGACCAGGTCGGCATGCCCTGGCTGTGGGGCAAGATTCAGACCAGGGTCAAGTCGCGCAAAGGATTGTTCGGCCGGGAGATGCTCGGCTATCCAGTGCACAGCTTCGACGAGATCTTCACGACGTTGATCGCCCAGGTCTTGAAGCGCGGGGGCGCCGTGCGGCTTTCGTGCCCCGTGAAGCGCGTGGTTGTCGAAGATGGCCGTGCGGTGGGGGTCGAAATCGAATCGGGCGGCGTGCGCACGACGGAGCGCTTCGACGCAATCCTTTCAACGGTACCCTCGTTCGAATTCCCGAAGCTGGTCGACCTGCCCGAGGACTACCGCAAGAAGCTGGCCGCAGTGCACTACCTGGCGGCGGTCGTGGTGATACTCGAACTCAAGTCCCCGTTGACCGGAACCTACTGGATGAACATCGCGGACCGCTCGGTGCCCTTCCTCGGCGTGATCGAGCACACCAACCTGATGCCACCCGACCTCTATGGCGGGAGCCATGTGGTCTACCTGACCAACTACCTGGACCGGGCCGACCCGATGTTCAAGATGTCGCAGACGGAGCTGGTTGATACCTATTTGCCGCACCTGTCGAAGTTCAATCCGAAGTTTGAACGTTCATGGGTGAAGCGGGTTCACTACAACGCCGTCTCGGCCGCGCAGCCGATCATCGGACCCGGTTACTCACAACGCATCCCCTCGCACCAGACACCCATCGACCGGTTGTGGCTCGCCAACACGACGCAGATCTATCCGGAGGACCGCGGCACGAACTACAGTGTGCGCATGGGCCGGGAGGTTGCCCGGATGATCCGCGCGGCGGGCGACACTACCGCGCGTTAATCGGAGGAGGCCAGGATGGGCAAGCTCGACGGCAAGGTTGCGATCATCACCGGTGGCGGCAGCGGGATCGGTCGATCAGCCGCGCACATGATGGCCGCCGAGGGTGCGCAGGTCGTGATCTCCGGCCGAACCAAGGCCAAGCTGGATGAGGTCGTCAAGGAGATAACCGCGGCGAAGGGCAGGGCAGCCGCCCGGGCGGGCGACGTCGAGAAGAGCGACCAGGCCGTCGATCTCGCCAGCTGGACGATCCAGACCTTCGGCAAGGTCGACATCCTGGTCAACAACGCGGGTCACTCGAGCAAGGTGCGGAGCCTGCGGTGGGTCGCCGAAGACGAATGGCGCAGCGTTTTCGACGTCAACGTAACTGGCGTCTACCGGCTCACGCAGGCGGTCTTGCCTGGGATGATCGAGCGCGGCGAGGGGACGATCATCACGGTCTCGTCCATGGCCGCAATCCGCCCCGGCCTGCTGGGCGGTGCCCCGTACTCCTCCGCCAAGGCAGCGGTCAGGAATCTCATGCAACACACCCACCAGGAGCTCCGTCAGAAGGGGATCAGAGCGACGACGATCCTGCCGGCCGAAGTCGACACCCCGATCCTGAGCAACCGGCCGCTCGTCCCTGACGCAAAGGCACGTTCGACCATGATGCAGCCGGAGGATGTGGCACAGGCAATCATGCTCTGCGCGACGCTGCCCGCCCGCACGGTGATTGAGGAGATCGTGATCAGTCCCACGCTCGCCCGGGATACATCGGCCGACCTGGCGGCCGCGCGAGCCAAGGGTGCGCCGCCGGGGGCCAGGATCTAGCGGGCGCCTTCCGATTCCTGTGCCACGACGCTCAAGCGATCGATCTGCGCGATGAGGTCTGCGTCCAGAGGCTCGGCATGCGCTGCGTCGATACTCTGGCGCAGCTCGGCCCGATTCTTTACGCCAAGGATCACGGTGGATACGCCGCGCATCGAAAGCGCGTAGCGTAGCGCCAGGGTCGACATCGACAGTCCCAGTTCCCGTGCCAGTTCGCGGACAGGCGCGGCCCGGGCAAAATCGGTAGCTTCGGCGGATGTGGAATCGATCGCTCGATCGAATGAGGCGGTGAGCGCGCCCGCCTGCAGGGCGCGTATGCCCATGACCGCGACGCCGTTGCGGTTGGCGGCGGCGATGATCGCTCGGGGCGATGCCGGTCCCGGGCTGCGCTTGAGCCCCCCCGGCGAGTCGAGCAGGTTCGTTATCGCCTGGATGGCGCCCGGCCTGGGCGTCTCGGCCAGTACCGAGATCAGGGTTTCGGGTACCCCGATCCCGGTCAGGCCCCAGGCCCCGATCCGGCCGTCAGCCACCAACGATTCGAACGCCGGTCGCACTTCGTCCCGAAACAGGCTTACCGGGGTTCCCGGCAGATCCCCCACGGCCTCGTCCGGAATGATCATGTTGTGGAGGAACATGAGGTCAACCCGCGTGACCCTCATCCGCCGGAGGCTGGCGTCGAGGCTTTGCTCAATGGCAGCCCGGGCTACACCTGGCTTCGGATTCCCAACCCGGTACTTCGTCGTGATGGCAATGCCACTCGGGACCGTGCCCACGAGCGCCTCGCCCACGACCGCCTCAGCCTCGCCGTCCCCGTATCCGGGTGCCAGGTCGAGCAGGGTGATTCCATGGTCCAGCGCTTCGACGACGGTGGCCACCGATTCCTTTCGCGAGGTGGCGCCCCAGACCTGGCCGATTCCACCGCCCCCGAGCGACAGCACGCTGACCTCGCCCGTCGGGCCGAACAGACGTTGCGGCAGAGACCTCACGATCGCGCCCGGGCCTCGTCGGAGAAGTAATGTCTCAAGTGCTACTCCCAGCCCTGCCGGTAGTCCTCGGCCTGGTCGGAAGGGACTTTGGAGTGAACGAGGGGCAGGCGGGTGCCTTTTCCCGACTTTCGCAGCGCGATTTCGATCCGCGAGTCGGCTTGCGCCCTGGTGAATCCGGTCGTGCGCCAAGTCTGGACGATCTTCTTGCCGGGCGACAGCTCGACGTTCTTCCCGGATATGTATCCGTCCCACGCGGTGAACTTTCCGCGCACCCGGGCGTCGACCTCAGCCTCCCCGCCGGTCACCGTGCCGTGCCCCTTCGAGGACATCCACGCCTCGCAAAACCCGTTAAGGCATGCGGGCGCGCGAGCTTCGACGGTGAACGAGACGGCCGCAGCGCCCATTGCGGACCTCCGGATCAGGCCTTCTTGCCACGCCGGCTTCGGCCGGGGTTCGAGCCCGACTTCAGGCGCACCAATCGCTTTCCCCCGGAATCGACGACCTCGAATGGACTGTGCAGCCCTCCCCAGTGGTCACCGCCAGGTGAGTCTGACGACTCAACCGTCGCGTCGGACCTCTCTCGCACGTCCTTCTTGAGCCGGGTGCCAAGCCCAGGGCCTTCAGGCGCCAGCAGAAAGCCGTCCCGGACCACGATGTTTGGCTCGATGAATCGGCCGTAATAACCACTCTTGCCGTAGAAAGCCCTCACCGTCTCCATCACCATCACGTTGGGCGCGTTCATGCAAATGTGAGCGCATGCAAACACGTTTACCGGGCCCGTACAGTCGTGCGGGGCCACCGGCGCCTGTTCCGCCTCCGCCATCACGGCGATCTTCTTCGTTTCCGTGATCCCCCCGGTCCAGATAAGGTCAGGCATCACGACCTCGGCAGCGCCGGCGCGCAGGTAGTCGCGAAACTGGTACTTGGTCACGAGCCGCTCGGACACGCAGATCGGAGCCTCGACCTCGCGTGCCAGCGCGAGGTGATTCTCCACATTGGTGGGCTGGATCAGCTCCTCCTGCCAGAACATCCCGTACTGGTCCATGGCGCGGCCGATGCGGATCGCGTTCTGCAGGTTCCAGCGCCCGTGACCGTCGTTTGCGATCGCCATCTGGTTGCCGACGGCCTTCCTGATCTGGCGGATCGGCTCCTGCATCAACTCCAGGTCCTGTTCCGAGAGGAACACGCCTCGCGACAGATCCGCAAAGTGATCTGTGAAGGCCCATTTCATGATCGATATTCCTTCGTCGAGCAGGCTCCGGGCCAGCCCACCGGGGTCAAAGAATGCCATCTCCATGTCCCTGTTCGCGCCATACTGCGCGCAGGTGTTGTACACGCGAATACGGTCGCGGCAGGCGCCTCCCAGCAGGTTGTAGATGGGTTGCTTCGCCTCCTGCCCGGCGATATCCCACAGGGCAATGTCGAGCGCCGACAACGCACGGGTCTCGGCGCCCGCGTACCCGAAGGCATTCGCCATGTCGAACATGTCGCGCCAGTGGCGCTCGATATCGAGGGGGTTCTTGCCGATCAGTATTGGCGAGAAGATTTCGTGGATCGCCCCGACCACGGAGCGCGGGCCGAACCATGTCTCGCCGAGCCCGACATGTCCGGCGTCGGTGTATACCTGCACCCACGTCACAGCCGGGAACTCGGCAACATTGATGGTCTCGATCCTGGTTATCTTCAAGGTGCTTGCCCTGTCTGGATCTATCCGAGTCCGCATCTGCGGTTGGGGTGTGGGTGTAGCGCACGCGCCGGCCAGTATAGGCCGGGAATTGAGACTGGAGTCAGCTTTCTTAGCGGTTACGCGCCGGCCGTTGGGATGGGGTTTTTCCGCAGGGGAGTGCTCTGCTAGTATTGTGACGCTTTTTGCAATCGGAAAAACCTCCCCCGGTTCGGCGTCACATGAAGCGGACGCGCAATCAAGGCGGGGGTCGAAATCCTGGGGCGAATCAGCGCGTTGGAGGCCGTTGCTTGACCAGCGGAGTAACCACCGCAGCGGACACCGAACTTCGGGAACGCATCCGCCGGACACTGCGCTCGCAGAAACAGCGCACGATTACCGTCCTGTCGTCGCTCCTGGCGGTCCAGCACGAGATCAAGTACGTTCCCGAGGTCGCGATCGAGGAGACCGCGCACTTCATCAAGGGCGCCACGATCAACGACGTGTGGAGCGTGGCGTCTTTCTACACCAACTTCCGCTTCACACCGCCGGGTGATCACACCGTGGAGGTCTGCTGGGGACCCTCCTGCCACATCAAGGGCGCCCAGCACGTCCTCAGGGCGGTCCAGTCCGAGCTCGGCCTCGACCGGGAAGGCGAAACCTCGGACGGCAAGTTCACCTTGCGCTACAACACCTGCCTGGGCGCGTGCGCTCATGCCCCGGTGATCGCCATCGACCACGTCCACCACGGCCGGATTACGCCCGATTCGGCGGTGAGACACGTCAAACAAGCTCGTTCAAAGCCGGCCCCGGGCCACTAGGCGGCAAGGCATCACGAGGGGCCAATGACAGCACCGTTCGAACAGCTCAAGACCAGGGCTCAGCAACGCTGGAACGAACTCACCGCCGGCGCGCTGCCGTGGATCAGGGTAGGTGGCGGCGTCTCCGGCGAGGCCGCCGGGGCCCACGAAGTCACGCTCGCGCTCAACAAGGCGATTGAGAAGGCCAATCGCCGCGCCAATGTGACGCGCGTCGGCATGCTGGGGCTCTGCTACGCGGAGCCTCTGGTCGACGTGCAGCTCCCCGGCGGGGACCGGATCTTCTATGCCAATGTGACGCCCGAGAAAGCCGCGGAGATCGTCCAGACGCACATCGCCCACGGGGTGCCCGAGGCTTCACTGGCATTTGCGCAGGTGCCGGCGCCGGGTGGGAGCGGCCTCGCAGGCGTGCCAGACCTCAACGATCTGCCGACGATGAAGCGGCAGGTCCGGATCGCCACCCGCAACAGCGGGCACATCGATCCGCGCGATCTACTCCAGTACGTCGCGAATGGCGGATACGCGGCGCTCGACAAGGCCCTCACAGGCATGACGCCGGCGCAGGTTCTCGACGAAGTAAAGAACTCGGGGCTGCGAGGGCGGGGCGGTGCCGCATTCCCGACCGGTACGAAGTGGAGCTTCCTTGCAGGCAACAAGTCACCGGTCAAGTACATCCTCTGCAACTGCGAGGAAGGCGATCCCGGAGCATTCAACGACAAGGGCGTTCTAGAGAGCGATCCCCACACGCTTCTCGAGGGCCTGATCCTCGCCGGCTACGCCACGACCTCCTCGAACGGCGTGATCTTCATCAGGCAGGGGCACGAGGAGCCGATCGAGGCGGCCCGCAAGGCCGTGCAGGACGCCTACGACGCAGGGCTCCTGGGGAAGAACATCCTGGGGTCGAACTTCAGCTACGACGTCGAGGTTGCCCTGACGGGCGACTCGTACGTCGCCGGCGAGGAAACGGCGCTCATGGAGGCGATAGAAGGCAAGCGCTCCATGCCGCGCTACCGCCCGCCGTTCCCGGCGCAGGCGGGCCTCTGGCAGAAGCCGAGCAACATCAACAACGTCAAGACGCTCTCGTACGTGCCACAGATCATCGCCAATGGCGGCGCCTGGTTCAAAGGCGTGGGCACCCCGGGAAGCGCCGGCACCGCGATCCTGTGCATCACCGGCGAGATTCAACGCCCCGGCATGTACGAGCTGCCGATGGGCATGACGATTCGCGAGGTTCTGAACCAAATCGCTGGAGGCCCGCCGGCCGGCAAGCGCATCAAGGTCCTCCAGACCGGCGGGCCACTCGGCGGTGTACTGGGTGAATCCGACTTCGACGTGCAGATCGATTTCGACGCGATGTCGAAGACCGGGGCGATCCTCGGCTCGGGTGGCATCATCGTAGGCAGCGATGATGTCAACGTGGTCGACCTGACCCGGAACCTGGTTGCGTTCAACCAGTTCGAGTCATGCGGAAAGTGCTTCCCGTGCCGCCTGGGAACTACCCACATGGTCGAGGTGCTGGATCGCATCTGCCAGAACAAGGCCAGGGCAGGCGACCGGGAACTGATGGAGCGCATCGGGCAAAGCATGAAAGTCGGTTCGCTCTGCGGACACGGTCAGCTTGGCTACAACCCGATCCTCTCGGCATTCAAGTACTTTGCGGCCGAATTCGACGAACTGGTGAAGGACCACAAGGGGCCCGTCGGTGCGTTCGCCGATGGCACCATGATCGTTCCTACCAGGACGCGGCCTTGACGACCGGGAACGCCGGCATCGGCGGACCTGCCCGACCGTGGCGTGAGCCCGCCAGAAGGGCAACGCCAGCCCGACCATCAACAACCCTGGACAAGGAAGACTGATGCCGGATCCAATCACATTCACGATCGACGGCCAGGAGGTCGCTGCGAAGCCCGGCCAAACGGTACTCCAGGCCGCGATAGACGCCGGCGTCTACATCCCCTACCTGTGCTACTTCCCGACGATGAAGCCATACGGCGCCTGCCGCGTGTGTGTGGTCGAGGTCGAAACGCCCTCACCGCAAGGTCCCCGCAAGGCCACGCTTGCCTCGTGCACCGCCCCGGTCTCCAAGGACATGGTCGTCAACACCCAGCCAAAGCACATTGCTGAGCTGCGCAAGGGCATCCTGGACCTGCTGATGACCGAGCACCCGCACGGGTGTCTCACGTGCCACCGGATCGAGTTGTGTGGGTCCCAGGACATCTGCCTGAGACACGTGCGCGTCAATGACCGCTGCGTGGCATGCCCGAAGAACGAGCGATGCGAGCTCAAGGACACGGTCCGCAGCGCACAGCTGGAGATGGAAACCCCGCTCCAGTACCACAATCGCAACCTGCCGATACACGTGGACGACCCCTTCTACGACCGCGATTACAACCTGTGCATCGTGTGTGCCCGCTGTGTCAGGGTCTGCGAAGAAGTGAGGGTCGACTCCGCTCTCTCGCTGATCTCACGCTCGGGCAGGACGATTGTTGGCACGTCGCATGGGTCGTCGTTGCTCGAGTCCGGCTGCGAGTTCTGTGGGGCGTGCATCGATGTATGTCCCACCGGGGCCCTGGTCGAGCGGGACTACAAGTGGGACAAGGCCGTGAAGTCGGTCAACACGGTGTGCCCGAACTGCCCGGTCGGCTGCCAGGTATTCATGGATGTCAACAAGCGCAACAAGGTGATCCGGGTGCGAGGCGACTTCGCCGGCGCCGCGAACATGGGCATGGCCTGTTTCAAGGGCAAGTTCGCCACTGACTACCCGAACCATCCTGGCCGGGTTCGCTATCCGATGGTCCGCGTCGAAGGCCAGTTGCAGCGCACGACCTGGGAGCAGGCCCTCGAGCGCATCACGGTGGGGCTGCTCAAGTACAAGCCGGCTCAGGTGGGCGTCATTTCTTCCCCGCGCGGCACCAACGAGGACCACTACGTCGCGCAGAAGCTGGCGCGCGTTGCGCTCAAGACCAATAACGTCGATTCCGCGCTGAACGTGGTGCCGGAGCTGACCGAATCGCTCCAGAACGTACTTGGCCACCCGGCTGCGACCAACTCGATCTGGGAACTCGAAAAGTCGAAGGCGATCCTCGTCGTGTCGGGAAACCCGACCGAGGAGCAGAACGTCCTGGCGGTCCCGATCAAGAAGGCGACCCGGGCGGGGGCGAGTCTCATCGTGATCGATCCCCGGGAGACCGAGTTGACGCGCTATGCGGCGCACTGGCTCCGGCCGAGACCCGGGACCGAAGTAGCGTTGCTCGGGGCGATCCTGCGCGTCGTGTTTGAGGAGTCGCTCGAGGACAAGAACCCCGGCGTCAACAACGCAGGGGGAATCGGGGACCTCAAGCAGAAGCTGTGGGACTTCGACCTCGTTCGAATCTCGTCAGTCACCGGGGTGCCCGCCGATGCCATCCGCGCAGCAGCAAGGGCGTACGGTGCGGTGCGGCCGGCGGCGATCGTGTACGGCGCGGACACCATCGGCAGGGCCGACCGGGCCAACCTGGTGCAGGCGGCGGCCAATCTCGCCATGGCGACCGGCAACCTCGGCGTACGGGGCGGCGGCTTGTTCCCGCTGTACCACGGTGCGAATACCCAGGGTGCGCTCGACGTGGGCTGCACTCCGAGTTTGCTACCCGGGCACCGGCGCATCGATCGCGCCGAGGACCGCAAGCGAATCGCCGAGAGCTGGGGTGTCGAAGTTCCTTCCGAGACCGGCTTGGGCACCAACGTGATGTTCGAAGCGATGGCCGGTGGCCAGATCAAAGCCGCGATCGTCATGGCCGACGGCATACCACCGAAATCTGACCTCCTCGGCGACGTCCAGGCCGCCGTGGGCAACCTCGAATTCCTGGTCGTTTCCGACTACGTCATGTCCGAGATCGCGAGCCAGGCCGACGTCCTGCTGCCGGCCGCGACCTACACCGAGATCAGCGGCACCTACACCAACCTGGAGCGCAGGGTCCAATTGCTGCGTCCCGGAATGGCCCTGACCGGCGAGGAGCGCCCCGGCTGGCAGGCACTGGCCGCGATTGGCCAGGCAACCGGCTCCGCAGGATTCGAGTTCGAATCGTCGTCGTCCGTCCTCGCCGAGCTCACCGGACTCGTCGATGTCTACAAGGGCATCACGCCGGAACGGCTTGCCGACCGGAGCCTGCAGTGGCCGGTCTGGGCCAGCGACCACGCCGGGACGCCCGTCCTGTACAACGAGGCGAACGAATCGAAGCCGCAGTTCAGGGCCGTGACGATGACGGCCATGGACGCTCAGCCCGACAGGGAGTTCCCGTTACTGCTCGCCCATGGCCGCGTCCTGCAGGACCCGACCAGGGACGTCAGGATCACAAAGGCCGACGAGCTGAATCAGTTGAGCCGGGACGAGATCGTCGAACTGCACCCGGAGGACGCCCGCGCACTCGGGATCGCTGCCGGCGATCTTGTCGATGTGCGGTCGCGCCCCCGCGCAGATGGCGGTAGCGACCTGTTTACCGGCATTGCCCGCCTCACCAGCCCGCATCGAGGCATGATCGCGATCACGACCCTGTTCGCGTCAGTGGCAAGCGACGTGGAGCATTCGCAGCACCCGGACCCGGCGCCCCGCGTGCGCGGGCTGCCACTGCGGCAGGTAGTGGTCACGAAGGCCCCGGTGGCTGCAACCGCGGCGGACTAGCGGTATCAAACGGTCGGGTCCAGGGTTCCGTTTCGAATCAGCTTTGAACACGCCGGAGCCCCAGATGGCCGGATCGTAGGGCACTGGGGCTGCTTCAACCTCGTGAAGCCGCCCGCGTGTGCCCAGTGCTGACGCGGGTCTTCCGGCGGATACGCCTGATGGAACATGCGCCAGCGGCCCTGCCAGAAGCGCAGCCCGGCCAGTTTCGTTCAGCATCCCTTCCGGGCTCACGCAGTGGTGCGCGAACCTGTGCGTTCCTACGCGTGGCACAGTCGTGATGCCGCCAGGCGCAGCATCCGGGGATCCTGGGCCATCGCCGCTTCCTGCTCCCCGACGGTGGCTGGAACCCGTATTCCGGGAGCAGCATGCCGGATTGCTCATGTGAGCGCCGGCTTGCCGATCGCACCAGTCGGGCACCTGGTCCAGGAATTTGCCGCTCGGTCAGCCACGACTCGTTTGCGCCGTGAACGTCGATGGCATGGATGTCGCGGTTGCCGCCTCGGCCGTACCGGTAGACGATGCGCTGGCCATCAGGCGACCATGCCGGGTTCTGGTCGGACGCGGCCTTGGAGGTGAATTGCGTAGTCCGGTGGTGCCCGCCGGTTGCGTTGCTGCCTGAGCTTCCTCCTCGAATCGAGTACCCGCGACCCCATCTCGGCAGGGCCTCTAGGGGATACCCAGGACCCGCTTCGCGTTCTCGAGCAGGATCTTCGGCCTGACTTCTTCCTTGATCGTTAGCTCGGCGAACTCCTTGAGCCACCGGTCGGGCGGCAGGTACGGGTAGTCCGAGCCGAAGAGGACCTTGTCGCGCAGGCGTCCGTTGGCCTCGCGTATCAGCGCTTCGGGGATGTATTTTGGCGCCCAGCCCGAGAGGTCGATATACACGTTGGGCTTGTGCAGGGCGACCGCGATCTGCTCGTCGATCCAAGGCCACGCCGGGTGCGCCATGATCACGGTCAGCGATGGGAAGTCAGCCGCGATATCGTCGATGTGCGGGATCGGCTTGCTGTGCTTCAGTTTCAACCCGGCGCCACCCGGCATCCCGGCCCCCGCGGCCGCGAACCCGGAGTGAAGCAGGATCGGTATCTTGAGCGCCGCAGCCTTTTCGTACAGCGGGTAGAACTTCTGGTCGTCCGGGAAGAAAGCCTGCTGGATCGGGTGTAATTTCAGTCCCCGTAGCCCGAGCTCCGTTACCGCCCGTTCCAGCTCATAGATCGCGGCCTTGCCCTTCCAGGGATCTACGGTCGCGAACCCCATGAACTGCTCGGGATGAGCTTTGACGATCGACGCGACATAGTCGTTGGTATCCACCGCGTCGCCGAGCGCGGTCTGCGAATCGATCGAAAAGACGACTCCAAAGACATCGAGCTCCCGATACCTGGCCGCCATTACCGCCGGATCGGTAGGGACGTCCTTCATGCGGAAGTAGCGGCGGATCTGGCCCTCGACAACCATGTCGGGGTTGCCAGGCTGCCGGGGGACATGGACATGCATGTCGATCGCGCGCATCTCGTTCTGCTATCCCTTCGTATGTGCTCCAAGGTCCTTCTGGTTAAAGAGTCTCAACCGGGCCAGAAGACTACCCGGTTACCTCCGTCTGGTTGCTGCCACTATCAACACGATAACGATCGCAATCGCCAGGGCCGGGCGGAACCAGAGCGCAACGATCCTGGTGATCCAGAGCAGGCTCCGATCGTGACGAATAGCCAGAGGTAGCCGACGATCACGATCAGTGTGCCGATCATGAAAAGGGACCGGTCTTGGCGGTCGCGGGGCGCGCTGGCCTGCCGGCATCGTCCCACTTCCACCGCTTCGTCGGGGACCCCTGCAATGCTTTCGCGCGCCGCTTGTCCGGCGTCGACCGGACTGGCGCCCGCGCGCGGTGTGAGTATGGCCGGGATGACGTAGGCGATGACGCCAATTCCGCTACGGAGACCCGCGATTACGAACCCGACGCGGACCAGGACGGGGTCGATGTCGAAACAGTCGGCCAGCCCGCCCGCGACGCCGAAGAGCATGCGATCGTCCGAACTTCTCTGCAGCCCGCGTGGCGCCATGGCGACCTCAGGCTACGGGAGCCAGACCGTGTGTTCCGACGCCTCGGGTCGCTGGGGGCGAGGTTCGCTCGCAGGAAAGCCGATGAACAATGCGCCCACCATCTGCCACGATGGGTCTGCGCCAAGGGTGCGGGGCAGGTCCACGTGGCGAGTGGGCTTGCCGGTTGACCAGCCGACCGCGAGTCCCTCGGTCATGGCCGCCAGCTGCATGTTCTGAACGGCGATGCAGGTGGTCGCGTAGTTCTCACGCGTCACTTCTTCGTTGGGCCCCGAGGCTGAGTAGACGATCACGAACGCCGGGACGTTGCTGACTTCTTCGGCAGACGCTCCGGCGGTCTCGATCCGCTTCTTTTCCGGGAGTTGCGGATTGTTTTCGTAGGTCCACCGCCGCGTTAGCTCGGCCACCGCCGCCCGTACCTTGCCGCCCTTCTCCAGCACGAAGAATCGCCATGGGAAGGTGAGACGATGGTTCGGCGCCCAGCGAGCGGCGTCGAGCATCTTTTCGATGGCTGCCTTCGACACAGGCCGGTCCTGGAACTCCCGCACGTTTCTGCGACGGCGGATTGCATCCAGGACCGTTATTCCCGCCGCATCCTTGCTCTGGGTTGTATTCATCGGAGCTCCATCAATGGCGCTGGCCAGCCGTCAACTCTGAGCGACCGGTTCGGTAACAATACAACCGATGGAAACAACAGGTAGGCCGCCTGAGCTCCCGGCAGGCCGGCGAATCATGGTCGTCGGGCCGTCCGGGTCGGGCAAGAGCAAGACCGCCGTCGAGATCGGCGACCGCCTCAGGCTGCCGGTGATCGAGCTGGATGCCATCTATTACCTTCCCAACCGGGCGGAGATGCCGCGCGGGGAGTTCAGATCGACGGTGATGAAGCGGCTCGCCGACGCGCGGGATGGCTGGGTCTGCGACGGGAACTACACGGCCAAGGTGATGGACGTAGTAGTCCAGCGGGCGGACACGATCGTCTGGCTTCGGCTGCCGTTCAGGACCGTCTTCATGCGGCTGGTGCGCCGGACGATCAGGCGGGCCGTGAGGCGAGAAGTTCACTGGAATGGCAACCGGGAGCCTGTCTGGTGGACCCTGTGCAGTCCAAATTCGGTGGTCTGGTACACGGTTCGCGCCTGGCGTTCAAGCCCGCGGCGAATCCAGCAAGTCATCGCCGAGTCGAACGGCCGGCCGAGGATCATCGTGCTGCGGTCGGGCGAGGAAGTAGGGCGGTTCCTGGACGGCTTGCTTCTCCGCGCCCAGGGCTGACGGGCCTACTTCTTCGCGTAGATCTGGTCGGTCTTCGCCGCAGCAACGAGGTCGTTCCGGTGCAGGCCGCGGATCTTGTGCGTCCACCACATCACGTTTACGCGGCCCCATTCAGTAGTCAGCTTCGGATGATGGTCCTCCGCCTCTGCCATTGCTCCGACCGCGTTGGTGAAGTCGAGCGCCTTCTGAAAATTGTCGAACTTGAAGGTCCGTTCCAGGCGCTCGATGTCGTCGAGCCGGACCACCTTCCATTCCGGAATCTGGGGCTTCAGTTCACGTATCTCATCCGCGGTCACGCGGGGGGAGTCGGCGCGGCATGCGACGCACTTCTCGGCAGTCAGTCTTGTCATAGGTTGCTCCCCTCTCGCGACGAATTACGTAACCGCGAATCGAATATTTGTGCCAGTCATCCCGCTAGAATCCGGCGCCTGGTTGCTAGAATCTAGCTTTTCAGGTCAGGATGCGACGGGGACGCGGGGCATCGCAAGAACGGAGTATGCAGAGAATGCCAAAGCCAACAAACGTGACCGACCAGAACTTCGACCAGGAAGTCCTCAAGTCGACCCTCCCGGTCCTCGTGGACTTCTGGGCCGAGTGGTGCGGTCCGTGCAAGATGATCGCCCCGGTCGTCGAGGAGTTGGCTACTACCTATGACGGCAAGGTCAAGATCACCAAGCTGGACGTGGACGCCAATCCGGAGACGGCCGGCAAGTACGGGATCCGCAGTATTCCTACGATGCTGATCTTCAAGGGCGGCAAGCCGGTGGGTCAGGTCGTTGGAGCGGTACCGAAGAGCATGCTTCAGCAGCGGCTCGAGGCCGCGATCGCCTGACGACGCCCAGCACCCCTCGCCCCATTGGGGAGAGGGTGGCCGCCAGGCCGGGTGAGGGTCCTGCCCCTCGCCCCATTGGGGAGAGGGTGGCCGCCAGGCCGGGTGAGGGTCCTGCCA
>Ga0194121_10000263_pt1 | contig 93813 bp, 84 predicted proteins | sample TA2MahCa50mmetaG_FD_148609 | JGI IMG/M metagenome (GOLD analysis project Ga0194121, IMG submission 148609) | Freshwater microbial communities from Lake Tanganyika, Tanzania - TA2015020 Mahale Deep Cast 50m | ecosystem: Environmental > Aquatic > Freshwater > Lake | place: Tanzania: Lake... | reverse complement strand
TGACAAAAAATAAAGTTTAAAAAGTGGAGACCAGAACCCACTCAAAAAAACGGGGCGTATTCCGAAAAGCCTTATGAGTAGGAAAAATTAAATTTAAATAAAATGAAAAAAGTAAAAACGATTTTTGCTTTACTTGCAGTTGTTGCAATGATGTCTAGCTGTGCATTGACATTACCCGTTAATGCTACAAGCAATCCTGTTGGAAACAAAGTTGGTGAAGCAAAAGCAACAGGTTATTTAGGAGTTCTATTTTTTGATGCGGATGCAAGTATTAGAACCGCAGCTAAAAATGGAGGAATTACTAAAATTTCAACAGTAGACATTAAGCAAACAAATATGCTTAATTTAATTGTTACCTATACAACAATTGTAACGGGTGAGTAATTTACCCTGAAAGTCAAGGGGTTTTTACCCCTTGACTAATTTTAAATTTAACATATGAAAAATCTAATACTTTATTTATTAATTAGTATAACACTTCTATGTTGTACCTCTAAACAAGATGAAAGTGTACTTTTGTTCAACAAGATTTCCTTTAAGTTAAATAATGCTGAAGAAGTTGTGAAAATTGACACTAAGAAAAAAGAGATTTTCAAATCGTATTTTGATACAAACGATGTTCAAATACCATTATTTAGGTGCATAAAGTCCGATAGGTATTTAATTTTTATCGGTATTCCATTTAATACAACCCTAAAAGAATTGACTGATTATAGTTTATCACAATCTTTAAATCAAACATTTTTCGAGGGCGATTCTACCAGTTACTTTTATAAAACATACAGTAATGAAAAAGAGCAAATAACAACCTACGCCAGAAACTTTAGCAATAATCTGGTGTATGTTTTAACTGTTACAAATTCGACAGAATTATCTGATTCTTTATTCAGTACAAAAGAACTTTCAAATCGATTTAAACAGTAATATATGAAAAAAATTTTGATTAGAAAATTGGAAACTTTAAAATTTTATTTTGTTCCATTAATTTTAATGCTTCTACTTTTAAGTAGTTGTTTATCAATTAAACCATCAACTACAAAGTCAGGAAAAAATTATTTTGAGACGTTTTTCGTTGGGGAAGAAGGAACACAATACTTCATTAAGCCTATTTTATTTATGGATGAAAAATCAAGCGAAAACTTGATTTTAGATATAACATTTAGGTACAGAAACGAAATAAAAGATTCCGCCACGGTAAACTTTAGCATTAAGAGCTCAACCTTATACAAAACCATTGACAGCTTAGATATTTCAAACAAGGATAATAAAATAGAAAGCGACCAACTTGTACTATTATTCAACGAAAAAAGCAAAACAGGATTTACATCAAGATATTCAACGAGGTTCAGATTAAACGAAATAAAAGAAATATTTAACAATGATACGTGGGAAATAACTATTTATAACCAAAACAAAGTAACCAAATACAAACCTCATAAAAAAACCACTAGAGCTATTAATGCAGTTAGAGATAGGGTTTTTGTTTTAATGTAGAACTGCTAAAGTGTTGAAAATTAATTTAAAACCAGCCCATAACAGCGTGTATGTGGCAATAGCGGGTGAAGTGGGAAATCGAAAGCCTGTGCTTCTAAAAAACTTTGTGCTAAATTGACAAGTAGGTGCTTTTAATCCGCTACTGCACATACACGCAAAACGTTATGGGACATTTTAAAAAGACAATAAATGAAGCCAACATTTAATAAAACTGAAATTGACGACAATGAATTATTTGAAATGGGGATATACTACATTAAACAGAAGGCACTTCAAGAAAATTTTCAAATAATTCAATATCAAGAGCCACCTTTTGTTCCGCAATATATTCTTGAAAAGAACAACGAAACATTTTTTCTATATATCAAAGTTAAAAGAAGCCCTTATGAATTAAATGACATTTTCTCTAATGATGAAATACAAGGCTACGTTTGGAGTTGCCAAAAAAGAAATGTTAAACTGCTACTTGCGGGAATAGTATTTTCAAATGGGACAGATTCAAAAAAACCAATTTACAAAGAAGACAAGATTGAAATTGATTTTACAGGAATATTAAATATGTTTGAATAAATGCAACAAAACATTGACAGACTTTAAGAAGAAATGCGAGCAAGAACAATGAAAACAGAAATAAAAACGCCCTATAACAGGCGTTTGGCTCAATGGCGAGTGACGTGGTTAATTGAACATTCTACCTCGCATCAACTTTTTTGGTTAAATGAAAGTTTTGTGCTCCGAAATCCGCTTCTTCGCAAAGCCGCAAAACGTTAAGGGTTACTTTGAAGCACCCCCTTCCCTTTCAACGACAAATTGTCACGCTTTCTTCTTGGGCATAAAAATTGACGCCACCCAGCGTGAAAAAACATGGATTTGATAGCGCCCTGTGGCCTTCCGCTCTTCCGGGTTTCTTGTTCGTAGTGCTTTTGTGGCTGATTCAATGGGCTCAACAACTGTTTAGTTATCCCTTTCATCGGCTTGGAATTTTACCTCAAACATTTGAGGGCTTAAAAGGAATTTTTCTGATGCCTTTTATCCACGATAAATACGATCTGTTCCACCTGATCAATAATTCAATCGCCTTTTTGCTGCTTTCAACGCTGCTCATTTACGCCTACAGAGGTTTGGCCTTATTGGTGCTCTTAATCAGTTGGCTTCTTAGCGGTTTTTTATTATGGTTGTTCGCTGAAAACCACGGCGCTTTTCACATTGGATTGAGCAGTTTAATATACGCCTTGATTTCCTTTCTTTTTTTTTCGGGGGTCTTTCGTAGATACCTACCGCTTCAAGCAATCGCTCTGCTTGTTGTTTTTTTGTATGGAAGTACCCTATGGGGGATCTTTCCGATAGAACCTAAAATCTCGTGGGAAGGACACCTTTCCGGTTTTCTCAGCGGTATCGTTTTAGCCTTCGCTTTTAGAAACCGTTCGCCTCAAAGGCCCAAATACCAGTACGAAATCGAACAAGAAATGGGCATCGAACCCCCGGATTTGGAAGGGGAATGGTTGAAAAAAATGCAAGCGATGGAAGAAAATCAAAACCCCCTCATTATCAATTACCATTTTCTACCAAAAAACACTACTGAACAAGCTAGTCCTGAGGTCGAAAATAACCCTTCCACAGGGCCGTCCCCGGAGCAAGGAGGCTCAGATCCGACCCCAGAAACTCCACCATCACCAGCGCCGCCGTTGGAAGAGTAATTTCCTGTTCGGTTAACCAACTCACCGTTTCGGATATCCCTTCGTTGTGGCCAATGAACAAGGTGTCGTGTTTTCCATGGTGCTCAAGGATTGATTTCCATTCCGATAGATCCGCCAGGTACAACGAATCTAAAAATACCGTTTCCACCCCGAAGCCTTTCATGGAAAATTCACAGGTTTGACGGGTGCGTAAAGCCGAAGAGCATACCACCGATGCTATGCTTAGATTTTTCAAATATTCGTTCAACGAGGCACATTGGCGTAACCCGCGAGGCGCAAGTTCCCGGTCAAAGTCCTTTCCACTGGCCGAAACTTTTTCCGTTTTCGCATGCCTCAAAAAATACCACCTCACAGCCCTTGATTTTTCACCAAACGTTTCCCTAATTCAGCTAAATAAGGCATCGAAAGATGGTCTTCCAAGAGCTGTAAATGCTGGATTCGGTGCGCATCGGTGCCCACAAAATCAAAGAGGCAATCGTCCACCATACGCTCCGCTTGTTTTCGAATCTCCGGACCGTAATGCCCCGTTAGAGAAAGTAAATTCATTTGAACGTTTACACCTATTTTACGGTACTGGTCGGCTATTTCGGGCCTACCGTGAAAGTACACATAGCGTTCAAAATGGGCCAATACCGGTACATAACCCTTGTCCAATACCCGTTTAAAGGCCTCTTCTTCAAACACGGGTGGAGTGGTAAAACTAAACTCCATCAATACGTGCCTCTCTTGACCAAAACAAAGCAGTTCCCGTTGTTGAAGGCGCTCCAAAAAAGTATCGTCCAAAAAGTACTCTGCCCCTAACTCCACTTCGATGCCTATATTCGAACGCTCTTTTTCTTCCTGCAAGTGGTCGAAAACCTGACGAAGCTTTTCCTCTGAGTTCGGATAAATGTCCATTTTGATATGAGGCGTGGTGATGCACTTCTTGTAGCCTAAGGCTTGCATTTTTTGCAACAACTGAAGGCTGTCGTCCAAGGTTTGGGCACCGTCATCTACTCCAGGAAGAAAATGGCTGTGCATATCGCAATGGAAAACGCCAAGTTGCAAAAATTCGCGGTCCCTTCCTTTTTTATCCTTGGCAAATAACCCCGAAAACCACGACATTACTTGTAAAACTTTTGATAATAGGCCTGATAGGCACCTGAGGTAACCTGTTCAACCCATTCAGGGTGCCTTAAATACCACTCTACCGTCCTCTCCAAACCCTCCTCAAAACGAAGCGATGGCTTCCAGCCCAATTCCTCCGTTAATTTTCGAGCATCGATGGCATAACGGTAATCATGACCCGCACGGTCTTTGACAAAATGAATTAAAGCCCGCGATGAACCCTCTGGTTTTCCGAGTTTTCGATCCATGAGGTCGCACAAATAATGGACTAAATCGAGGTTGGTCCATTCGTTCAATCCGCCCACATTGTAAGATTCTCCTAATTTTCCTTTGTGGAAAATAACATCAATGGCCGATGCATGGTCTTCTACCCATAACCAATCCCGGATATTGCTCCCATTGCCGTAAACAGGTAAGGGTTTTTCGTTCAATAGGTTGTGAATCATTAATGGAATGAGTTTTTCCGGAAAATGATGACTTCCGTAATTGTTCGAACAATTCGATATTTTTACGGGGAGGCCATAGGTATGATAATATGCCCTAACAAAATGATCAGAACTGGCCTTGGAAGCGGAATACGGACTTCTCGGATCGTAGGGCGTGGCCTCGGTGAAAAATCCCGTGTCTCCTAAACTGCCGTATACTTCATCGGTAGAAACATGATGAAAGACTCGGTTTTCAAAGGAATCCAACCAAAAGGACCGCGCGACCTCTAATAAGTTGACCGTTCCCACCACATTGGTAAACACAAATTCCAAAGGACCATCGATGGAGCGGTCTACATGCGACTCCGCGGCTAAATGAATCACGTCGGTAATCGCATGGCGTTGAAATACGTTTCTGATGCCCTCCAAGGATTGAACATCAATTTTTTCAAAGCGGTAATTGGATGCCTCTTTTACATCGGACAAATTCTCTAAATTGCCGGCATAAGTAAGCTTATCAAGGTTAACAATAAGGTAAGCGGGATAATGCTTTACCAACCTGCGAACCAAATGAGATCCGATAAATCCAGCACCTCCTGTTACAAGGATACGTTTTTGAAATTCCATTACAAACTCCAGTATTCTAAACGGTTAATTTTGCCTTTATAAATCCCTTTTACATCAATAAACACTCCATGCCCGTTGGTCATTTGCGAGGAAAAATAAGGCTCGCTCAACTCGGCATACTCACGGTGGTTAACGGCTACGATAATGGCGTCGTAATTACCTGCTGGTTTAGGAATCAAAGGCATGCCATATTCCATCTGCATTTGCTCCGTGCAGGCGTGAGGGTCAACGAGGTCCACCGCCATTTGATACGATTTTAATTCATGGACAATATCGATGACCTTGGAATTTCGGATATCGCTTACATCCTCCTTAAAAGTTACTCCCATGATCAATGCCTTGGATTGTTGAATCACTTTCCCCTGGGCGATCACTTTTTTTACCGTTTGCTTGGCAATGTAGAAACCCATGGAATCGTTAACATACCTACCGCTCGTAATTACTTTGGAATGATAGCCCGCCTGTAAGGCGCGGTGCGTTAAATAATAAGGGTCTACTCCAATGCAGTGTCCTCCAACCAAACCGGGAGTAAATTTGAGGAAATTCCATTTGGTGCCCGCGGCCTCTAAGACATCATACGTGTTAATCTTTAGCTTGTTAAAAATAATGGACAACTCATTGATCAGCGCAATGTTGACGTCACGTTGGGTATTTTCAATAATTTTAGCCGCCTCGGCTACTTTGATGCTTGGTGCTCGGTGTACACCAGCGACTACGACCAACTCGTATACTGCCGAAATAGTTGCTAAAGCTTCAGGCGTTGACCCGGAAACGACTTTAACCACATTTTCCAAAGTGTGTACCCTGTCTCCTGGATTGATGCGCTCGGGAGAATATCCCACACAAAAATCGGTATTAAACTTTAATCCCGATAATTCTTCCAAAATAGGGATGCATTCTTCCTCGGTACAGCCCGGATAAACTGTGGACTCAAAAACCACAAAATTGCCCTGGCTCAAAGTGGTTGCCACACCTCGAGTTGCCGAAAGTAAAGGACCAAGGTCGGGAAGGTTGGCCTCATCTATGGGGGTTGGCACGGCAATGATATAAAAACCCGCGTCCTTTAAATCGTCAATATTGCTCGTAAATTGAACGTTGCAATTCTTAAAAGCATTCTCGCCAAGTTCATTACTTGGATCGATGCCTTTTTTCATCATTTCAATGCGTTCTTGGCTGATATCAAAACCCACAACTTTGACTTTTCGCGCGAAAGCCAGTGCAATGGGTAGGCCAACATAACCTAAACCGATTACTGCGAGCGTTTCCTCTTCCCTTACGAGTCGGTTAAAAAAATCTTGGTTCATGTCTTAATTTTGATAGGTGCTTGTTCGTCGCGAATCTTGTAAATGCGCTCTATGATATCAACCACTTTCAAACCTTCTAAGGCATTCGTAGTGGCTATGGTCCTTCCTTTTAAGGTATCAATTACATTTTTAATAACAAAATTGTGATTTGATGCGGAACCTTTGTACGGTCCATAGTCGTTGGCAGGATTGGACGGTTTTAACTCGGGCATCGTATAACCTTGAATGTTGCATACTTCTACTTCATTCATGTATTGGCCTCCAATTTTAACGCTGCCTTTGCTCCCAATTACAGTAAGCGAACTTTCCAGGTTTTGTAGTGCGACCGATGTTGAATAATTGATGGTTCCCAAACCGCCGTTTAAGAATTCAAAACTCACAAAACCCGAGTCTTCAAATGCTGTACTATTTTGATGATTGAAGTCAGCAAATTTGCCATAAATTTTGTCAATGTCGCCAAATAGCCAATACATAATGTCAATAAAATGGGAAAATTGCGTAAATAAGGTTCCTCCATCAAGGTCGGGCGTTCCCTTCCAACCTCCTTGTTTATAGTAACGTTCGTCGCGATTCCAATAACAATTAACTTGAACCATGTAAATTTCTCCGAGAATCCCCTTACTTACGACCTCTTTGAACCACTCCGATGGGGGGGAATAACGATTCTGCATTACGCAAAATACCTGTCGGTTCATCTGCAATGCTGTATAAATAATCTTTTCGCAGCTTTCTTTGGTGAGCCCCATGGGTTTTTCGACTACAACATGTTTTCCCGCTTTCAACGCCATGATGGCTTGTTCCGCATGTAGGCCATTGGGGGAACAAATAGAAACCACATCGAATTCAAGATCGCAAGCCAATAGTTGTTCAATAGAACCTAGGTGGGGAACATTAAACTCAGCTGTTTGACAGTCCTCCTCGGTGCGAACATCGCAAAAGGCAACAAGGGTTGCTTCAGCATCTCGCGAAATCATTTCCGCATGACGTTTACCAATATGCCCGGCGCCAACAATGGCGAATTTTATGGTTTCATTCATTAGGAAATTCGTATGACCTGATTATTAACTAATTGATATTCCTGTCCAGATTCCGCACAAAAAGCCCGATTTTCGGCATTAAAATCTAAGCGATGACCGTATTCACTCACCCAACCTATTCGTTTAGCCGGGTTTCCAACGACCAAGGCATAATTATCAACAGATTTAGTAATCACTGCACCTGCGCCAACGAGCGCAAACCGACCGATGGTATTACCGCAGATAACCGTGGCATTTGCCCCGATACTTGCGCCCTCCTTAACCAATGTAGCAACATATTGGTCACGGCGAACCACATGACTTCGCGGATTAATAATATTGGTAAATACCATGGAAGGACCGAGAAAAACATGGTCCTCACAAATCACTCCGGCGTAGATGGAAACATTATTTTGCACCTTGACATTTTTTCCCAAAATAACTCCCGGCGAAACCACCACATTTTGACCCAGATTACACCCATCGCCTAAAACGCTTCCCGACATGAGGTGCGAAAAATGCCATATTTTGCAGCCCTTGCCTATGGTACATCCTTCATCGATGATCGCAGTTTCATGGGCGAAATATTCCATCATTTTACAATGTATTGGTCAAAATTTTTGTGCTCCATTCGATGCAGTTCTTCCAGCGAAAAACCCTTGAAATAAGCATAAGTTCTTCTCAAGCCTTCCTCTCGTGCAATGCGGGGCTGCCAATCCAAAAGGGACTTGGCCAAGGCAATATCAGGACGACGCTGCTTTGGATCATCGGCGGGTAAAGACCCAAAGCTTATTTTTTGTTCAGTATTTGTAAGCATCATGATTTCCTTAGCAAAATCAAGTATAGTTATTTCATCAGGATTTCCCAAATTAACAGGAAGTGCATAATCGCTCATCAAAAGGCGATAAATGCCTTCAATCATGTCATCAACATAACAAAAAGACCGAGTTTGGGAGCCATCTCCAAAAACGGTCAGATCCTCGCCCCTCAGTGCCTGACCAATGAATGCCGGCAAAGCCCTGCCATCGTTAAGTCGCATTCGAGGTCCGTAGGTATTGAAAATTCTGGCAATACGAGTTTCGAGGCCGTGAAAAGTATGATAAGCCATAGTCATCGCTTCTTGAAAGCGTTTTGCTTCATCATAAACTCCCCTGGGGCCTATAGGATTTACATTTCCCCAATAGGTTTCTTTTTGTGGATGAACCTCCGGATCGCCGTAGACCTCAGAAGTAGAAGCAATTAGTATTCTTGCCCGCTTTTCCTTTGCTAAACCCAAACAATGGTGCACTCCCAAGGAGCCAACTTTAAGCGTTTGAATAGGAATTTTTAAGTAGTCAATAGGGCTAGCCGGTGAGGCGAAATGCAGAATGAAATGCAAATCTCCGGGTATGTGGATGAATTTTGAAATGTCTTGTCGGTAAAAGTCAAACTGCTCAAGGGGTAGCAAATGTTCAACATTGCTCATCTTTCCCGTAATCAAATTATCCATGGCAACAACATGAAAGCCCTCCTGAATAAATCGGTCACAAAGGTGCGAACCAAGAAAACCCGCTGCACCTGTAACAAGAACTTTCTTTCTTTGCGTCATCTGCCTATGCTAAAATAATCAAAACCTAAGGCTTTTACCTCTTCCAGATCAAAGATGTTCCGTCCATCAAAAATCGCAGGGCTTGCCATCTTAGACTTCATTAGCGCAAAATCAGGTTTGTGAAAAACCGCCCATTCAGTGCAAATAATCAGGGCATCAGCCATTTCTAAAGCGTCGTAGGGACTCTCACAATATTCTATCGCATCGCCCAGTTCTACTTTACTATTATCCATGGCTTTTGGATCGTAAGCCTTTATCCGAACCCCCAAAGACAAAAGCTCGCGCAAAAGATACAGTGCTGGTGCCTCCCGGATGTCATCGGTGTCAGGTTTAAAACTCAAGCCCCATACTGCCATTTTTTTTCCCGATAAATCGTTATTGAAATATGTTTTCAACTTGGGAAGCAGGGCAAGACGTTGCTGTTCATTGACCTGCATTACAGCCTCCAAAATTTTAAAACGATACCCACCCGAAATACCGCTGTAGTGCAATGCCTGAATGTCTTTTGGGAAACAGGATCCGCCATATCCCATACCGGGAAACAAAAAGCGCTTACCTATTCGATCATCGGAACCTATACCCAGCCTTACCGCATCTACATCTGCACCAACTCTTTCGCAAAAATTAGCGATTTCATTCATGAAGGTAATTTTCGTGGCTAAAAAAGCGTTGGCGGCATATTTGGTTAATTCTGCGGATTTTTCATCCATAACAATGATGGGATTTCCTTGCCGAACCAAAGGCTTAAATAAATTTTCAATCGCCTTAATGGCTCGCTCATCGGTTGAACCGATGACAATTCGATCGGGTTTCATGAAGTCATTTACGGCAAACCCCTCACGCAGAAACTCAGGATTGGAAACCACGCTGAACGAATGCGAAGTGCGTTTACTGATGCATTCGCGGACTTTTTCGGCCGTTCCCACCGGCACCGTACTTTTATCAACGATTACCGTATAAGATTCAAGCAAAGGACCAAGATCGTTCGCGACTTTTAAAATGTGCTTTAAGTCGGCCTGACCATCAGCATCCGGTGGTGTGGGTAAGGCTAAGAAAATAACCTCGGCACCCTGAATACCCTCTTTCAACTTTGACGTAAAGGATAAGCGTTGCTCCTTCAAATTCCGTTCTAGGAGACTCTCCAAGTTTGGTTCAAAAATGGGCATTACACCCTTTTGCAAGGCAGTAATCTTCTGCTCATCGATATCGATACACGTCACAGCGTTACCCAACTCAGCTAAACACGTCCCCGTAACTAAGCCCACGTAACCGGTTCCGATTATGGCAACTTTCATCGTTAAAAAAAAGATTGAACTGTTGAACAAATATAAGCCAGCTGATCAGGCTGCATTTCGGTGTGCATGGGAAGACTGATAACCCGCTCGGTCAAAAAATCCGTAACCGAAAGGTTTGTTGACGCCAAGTCAAAGGATGCAAACATCTTTTGACGATGTGCGGGTATTGGATAGTAAATCATGCTTGGAATTTCTTTATCGTTTAGAAAGGTTTGCAAGGCATCGCGGGATTGAGGAGGAACTTGGAGCGTATATTGGTGAAATACATGATTCGAATGGTTGGAACGTACCGGTATACTCACGCCAGCTAAGCCAGCAAAGGCCTCGTCGTAAGCATTGGCTAAATTTTGTCGTGCGTCAATGTAGGAATCCAATTGACGTAATTTTACCCTTAATACTGCGGCTTGAAGGGAGTCTAAACGGGAATTACACCCGACTGTATCGTGATAATAACGTTTGGTTTGACCGTGGTTCGCAATTCTACGTAAGGTTTGCGCGAGTTGATCATCGTTGGTCATCATAGCGCCTCCGTCGCCATAGCAACCCAAATTTTTACTCGGGAAAAAAGAAGTGCACCCAACATGGCCGATAGTCCCCGTCTTGACCCTTGCTCCTGTGGTGTACCTATAATCGCAACCGATAGCCTGCGCATTGTCTTCAATTACAAAAAGTTCATGTTCATCGGCAATGCTCATGATCGCCTCCATATTGGCCGCTTGACCGTATAAATGAACCGGAACAATGGCTTTTGTTTTCGGGGTAATCGCAGCTTTAACTGCGTTTGGGTCGATGCAAAAGGACAAAGGATCGACCTCCACAAAAATTGGAGTTAATCCAAGTAAAGCAATGACCTCGGTGGTAGCGATGTAGGTAAAAGAAGGAGTAATGACCTCATCACCGGGTTGCAATCCAAGCCCCATCATCGCCATTTGTAGTGCATCCGTGCCGTTAGCGCATGGTATTACGTGTTTAACTTGCAGATAATTCTCTAACTCTTCTTGAAACCCCTGAACCTCGGGGCCGTTGATGAATTGTGCTTTGGTGATTACGTCTTGTATGGCGGCATCGATGGAAGGTTTAATCTTCTCATATTGGGATACTAAATCCACCATTTGAATTTTTTTCATTCCTGGAATTATGAACAAAATTAAGGATTTTGAATGAGCCATGAAAAGCAAATACGCCCGAAAATGGAAGTGCGGTAAAAAGTATGTACTTTTAACCGTGCGAATTTCAATGGTCCTAATGCTGTATGGAGTTGTGCAGGCTTCCGCACAAACTTTATCAATAGATACCGCTGCAGAGTCAAAAGTATTGGTCTCTGTACACTACGGAACGGGTTGGACAGGAGGGGATCTGGTAAACCGTTACGGTTACATAAATCTGGTGGGTTTTGGTGTTGGGTACAAAATGCGCAATAATTGGTTTATGCAAACAGATGCCTCTTTTCTTTTTGGTTCTCAAGTCAAGGTTCCGGGCCTTTTGAGCGGAATTACCGATAGCTATGGAAACATTACCGACGTAAACGGCAGTCCAGCGACGGTTAGCGTTCTTTGCCGGGGGGTTTCGGCTAACATTCAGGCAGGAAAAATCATTCCGCTTTCAGCGTTTCAACGAAACGCTGGGTTGATGGTTCACCTGGGGGCCGGATACCTGAACCACCGCATTAAAATCGAAACGCAAGACCAAGTTGTTCCAATGATTGAATTGGATTATAAAAAAGGATATGACCGCTTGACAACGGGAATTGGAATGATGCAATTTATTGGGTACGCTTACATACCGCGCTACAGTTTTTATAATTTTTACGCCGGCATTTATTGCATTCAAGGAATTACAAAAGAACGCAGAACTGTTTATTTTGATCAACCCAACCAACCTGTTTCTACCAAAAACCGCTTGGATATTCTTGTAGGCCTCAAAGTGGGTTGGTTTATCCCCTTCTATGCAACCCAAAAGGACTATTACTACGAATATTGACGCGCCTTCTGTACGATATAGCCATTCAACTGCTTGGAATAATCCTATTCATGGGTGGCTTATTTCATGAAAAAACCCGAAAAAGATGGAAACTTCAAAAGAATTGGAAAAACCACCTGCCGAAAGAACCCGTCGATTTATGGGTACATTGTGCTTCCTTAGGAGAATTTGACCAAGGTCTCCCGATAATGTGGGCATATCGTAACGATTTTCCAGCAGCCAAGATAATGGTGAGTTTCTTTTCGCCTTCGGGCTATGAACACTACCACAAAAGAAATCATTGCGTTGATTACGCTTGCATTCTACCTTTAGATACACGAAATAACGCCGTTTATTTTTTGGAAAAAACGCAACCCAAAATGGCGCTCTTTGTGAAATACGAATACTGGTTAAATTTTATTTTCGCCATTCATAAAAAAAACATCCCGATCTATGCAGCTGCAGCATTGTTTCAACAAAACCACCCCGCCTTCAAGCCTTGGGGCGGGATTTTTCGAAGGGGCCTGCGCAAATTCTCTTTCTTTTTTGTGCAAAATGAGGATTCTAAGACGTTGCTAAAGGGAATTGGAATCCATCAAGTGAGCGTTGTAGGAGATCCACGATTTGACAATGTTGTCGGACAAAAACGGCACCACGAGCAGCAGGAAAATTCCGATGAAAATCTTTCCGAATTGCACAAAATATGTGAAAATCAACGCGTATTAATCGTTGGCAGCAGTTGGAAAAAGGAAGAAGAAATCTTGTGCGAGGTACTCGACCCTTTACCCTTCGAAACAATCATCCTTGCGCCGCACAATGTAAGTAACGCTCATTTGAGCGAAATTGAAACCTTATTTGGCCCAAATTGTCGCCGTTTAAGTCATATCAAGGACTATCAGCAGGAGCCAATCATTTTGGTGGATTCAATCGGTTTACTACACCAACTATACCGTTTAGGAAGTATGGCTCTGGTAGGGGGCGGTTTTACGGGAAGATTGCACAATATTTTAGAACCTGCTGCTTATGGCCTGCCCGTGGTATTCGGCCCGAAAATCGGACATGTTCCGGAGGCTAAACTTTTTATTGAACAAGGAATCGCAAAGACTTTTTCCAACGAAGAGGAACTGCTTTCGGCCATACAAGGTTTGCTGGTATCTTTGGAGGAACGCAAGTCAAGAGCAACAAACTTGATGTTAGAACAATGTGGGGCAACTCAAAAAATCATGCATGCCCTCAAGAGTAGGCCCGCTTATCGCGCCGCTCCATCCAATTGATGAAGGATTTATTCACAACTTTATTTCCTCCCGGCGTGGGATAATCACCGGAAAAATACCAATCGCCGAGGTGCCCTGGACAGGCCTTATGAACGTTTTCAACTGATTGAAACACTATTTTTAGGGAAGCACTCATATCCTCAGGTTTAAGAAGATGAGCAATTCTGTCAGCAATTTCCTCATCGGTAAACGGATTGTAAATGGCTTTAACCGCATTAGTAACTTGCTCTTTTGGCAGCGTTATTTGTTTTTTACACGAATCATATACCTCCTGAATGATGTTTTCCAAGCCGCGTTCTCGGAGTAGTGAAATCGCAGCGTTAAAAGCAACAAAATCGCCAATTTTTGCCATATCTATTCCGTAACAATCCGGATATCGAATTTGTGGGGCTGAAGATACCACCACGATGCTCTTCGGCTCCAACCTGTCCAACATTCGCAGTATGCTTTTCCTCAAAGTAGTTCCTCGAACAATGCTGTCGTCAACCACTACCAAGTGATCCTTCCCTCGTTGAATTGAACCGTAGGTCACGTCATAAACATGGGTAACCAAATCATCTCTCTCCGAATCTTGGGTGATGAACGTACGCAATTTGGCATCTTTGATGGCTATTTTTTCAATGCGTGTTCGTGCTTCCAGAATTTCGGAGATTGCTTCTTTACTTGCGTCATTTCCTAAGGCTAAAATAAGCTCAGCTTTCTCTAAATTATGCAAGCCTTCAATCGCTTTAATCATCCCATAAAAAGAAACTTCGGCCGTATTCGGAATGTACGAGAATACACTGCGTTCAATCTCTCCATTGATAGCTTCTACCACTTGAGGAGCCACGAGATGCCCCAACATTTTACGTTCCTTATAGATATCCTTGTCCGATCCTCTCGAAAAATAAATACGCTCAAAAACGCATTTTTTTATTAATTTCTGCGATAATATAGGTTTTTCTTCCAATCTCCCATCGGATTGAACGATCAACGCATTTCCTGGTGTAAGTTCTTTTACCTGTTCATCCCTCAGGTTGAACGCCGTTTGAATTACCGGTCTTTCCGAGGCCACGACCACTACTTCATCGTTCTCGAAATAAAATGCGGGACGAATTCCAGAAGGATCGCGAAGCACAAATGCTGCGCCATGGCCGAATAATCCTGCCATTACATAACCCCCATCCCACTTTTTCGCGGCTCTTTCCAAAACCCGACCAATATCCATTTTGTCGCGAATATGATTTGATATTTGCGATTTATCGTACCCCAGTTGCTTATATTCGTTATAGATTCGTTCGTTCTCTTCATCTAAAAAATGACCGATTCGCTCCAATACCGTTACGGTATCTGACATTTCTTTAGGGTGTTGCCCCAAGGCCACTAAGGAATCAAAAAGTTCATCAACGTTGGTTAAATTAAAATTGCCCGCCAATACCAAATTCTTGGTCATCCAATTATTTTGGCGCAAAAATGGGTGGCAATTTTCGATGGCATTTTGACCGAAGGTCCCGTAGCGTAAATGCCCAAGAAACACTTCTCCGGTAAACCCTGCATTCCGTTTCAAATAGTCGACATCCTTTAGCTTCTCAGGACTCTTGCGCTCAATTGTTTGAAAGCGCTCAAACACTTGTTCAAAAAGATCTTGAATAGGATTCGGTTTTACAGACCTAGCTCTGCTGATGTACCTTTCTCCAGGAGCAACATTTAATTTAATATTGGCCAAACCAGCTCCGTCTTGACCGCGGTTGTGCTGTTTTTCCATGAGCAATTGCATTTTATGCAAACCATAAAATGCTGTGCCATACTTTTCAAGGTAAAAACCCAGGTCTTTTTTAAGGCGTAAAAATGCGATTCCGCATTCATGTTTAATGGCGTCGCTCATGGCAACGCGAAAATAGTTAAAGGTCTCCCATGGCGGCCTTTATTGTTAATTAAAAGGCTAAATCGTTCATAACTTAATGCCCTCCCGGTTGGCAACATTTAGGCAGGAGCAAAACAGCTTCAGGATAAGCCTTCACATCATCCGCATCGTAGCCAACCTTGGCTACTGCCAAACGCAAACAACTCGCTGTATTTTTCGCTGGTCTGTATACGCAAATAGCAACTTTAGTGTCCAAGTCCAGTTCAGCATACTTTACACCTCGCTGGTTATTTAAGGACGATTCAATTCGTTGCTTACAATCTTGGCAAAGCGCCGAGGTTTGAATAAACAAGGTGTCAAACTTATTTTTTTGGCAGTATCCCAGGCTGCACGAACTTGCGAGAAGGATAAAAAACAGGCATCTCATCGTTTTTTTGTTTTTAAATTATATGTTATTCCGGCATAAACATTGATGCCTGGAATTGGTCCCCAAACCATCGTAGCGTCGAATCCCGGGTTTTGAGGATCGTTTGCAAAGATAATGGGGTTTGGTTGTTTGAAATTCAATAAATTTTCCACGCCTAAATAAACCCTTATTTTATTGATTTGATAGGCAACTTGACCAAAAACGTAGGGATACCATGGAGAATATGAGTCCGAATTACCTGAAACCTGGTATCCATTTGGCATTCTCATCGGACCTACAAAATTCCCTGTTAGATCAGCTTGCCACCGTTTATTCAGCGAAACCCACGAGGCCGTTACTAAAATACGATGCATAGGAACCATGGTTTGTTGTTGCCGCACCCCGTTTAATACCCCCGTCACGAGCACGTATTTATAGGCACCACGAAAACTAAATTGTTTCGAAAAACTCCCCTCAAACTCAGACTGGAATGCCAAGGACGAAGAGGAACGATCCATAAAACTGAGAACGATGAATTGATCTGATACGTCCCTGTCAAGGATCAACTGACGTTCGAACCAGGTATAATACAAATCGGTGGTGTAGGTTAGTTTTCGATTGAAAAGTTGCCATTCTGTGGCGATGGAACCCCCAAAATTCCAAGATATTTCAGGAAGTAATTTATCGGGAATTATCCAATACTTGTTACTGGCCATCAAGGCATTATTTTCCATCAAATAATTAGGTGACCTCCAACCTTTTCCGCAGGTGGCACGAAGGTCGGTTTTAGGCGTCAATGCATACTTCAAGTGCATCCTCGGTATGAAAATAGCCCCGAAAAGCGAATGGTAATCCCACCTTACACCCGTCTGGCATGAAAGGCGGTTTAGTTTTAGCGCGTATTCCGTAAAAACTCCCGTACTGATTTCCGAGCGATTCAAGACATGGGTGTCCACCGTCTGATCGATGGCTAGAAAATTAGATGCAATACCCGACTTTACTTGATGTACTCCATCCTCGCTCGAACGTTCATAAATAAGGGAAATAACGTAACGTTTTTCGTTGCCAAAAATCTTCCGTTGGCCTCCCAAGGCGTTCCCGCCAAAATATCCCTGTGCATTGTGGCTTTTGAGTTGCTGAATTATCCCCAACGATTCGCCTTCTCGCTTGCCAAAGAAACCCGTCTTAGCAGTTAGCTCCAAGTGCCGGTTGGCGAACTCCATGTGAAAAGGAAAAAGAAGCGGTGAATTAGGGGATTGACCGCCAAAACGGTGGTCAGAATATCCGTAAATGGCGAACTGCGCCTCCATTCTCCGTCCGTTATATTGCCAACGATTCATCGCAGAAATGTTTTGATAAAGGGGTAAATCCAAAAACCCGTCGTGGTTTTCATCGATGTTCGTTTTATTGAAAGAACCGTTCAGCAGAACAGAAGTCCCCCATTGATCGTTGAACTTATGGCTTACCATCGCATTTGCTTCAGCACGGCCAAATCGGTTGCCATATGCATTTAGCAACAAGCGATCCGATTCCAATGGACTTTTTAGGCTGAGGTTGATTAAGCCCGCCATGGACTCATGGCCGTTAACTACCGACCCGGTTCCTTTCGAGATTTGAATGCCATCAAGCCAAATTCCCGAAAAAGACTGCAGCCCACTTGACGCTTCTAAGCCGCGTAAAAAAGGCACGTTTTCAAGCTGAAATTGCGTGTAAATTCCATCTAAACCTAAAAGGTGTATTTTTTTTGCCCCCGAAACTGCATCCGTGAGGTTAACGTCTATTGAAGCATTGGTCTCAAATGACTCCGATAAATTACAGCAGGCAGCCCTCCTCAATTCCGAAAACCCAATGCGTTCCAACTGGACAATGCTTAACTTAACCATTCCGTTATTGGCCTTGCGTTGCACAATTACTTCCGGCTTAAGTTTGTCGCTGAATAAGACGAAAGAAAGTGCTGAAAATCGATCTTGCTGTTGGATAATGAGCGTATCCGAAATGTACCCGGAAAGAGATGCGACTAAGGTATCCGGCGATTGCCTTCCTGGAAAAATCTCAAATTTACCGTTGGCATTTGTAAAAACCGCTTTCTTCGACCGAAGCAATTTTACTTTTACCCCGTTCAGTGGGATGGTATCCGTTAATCGAACACCTCGAATATACCCGCGAACTTGCCCGTAACTAAAATTAAAAGAGGAAAACCCAAGAAGGTAAAAAATGGCGATAAAATATTTCACAGGAACTCTCCTATCAAAAATAAATAAAATAAGTAAAATCGTAAAACTTGAGCTTTTAAACATCGGACCTTATCGGATTAAACCGCGCGTTCACTAACAATACGGTAATAATTAAGGCCGCCCCTACGTAAAATTCCGTTGAGAGTATCTCGTGCTCTTTTAACAAAACCGCCGCAAGCAACATCGTGTATACCGGTTCGAGGTTAATTGTCAAAGAAACGGTGTAGGCACCCAGCTTTTTAACCAAATAAATAGCCGCCATAAAAGCAAATGAGGTACATACCAATCCAAGAAAAAGTAACCAAATTAAAGCCTCCCAAGTTAGTTGAAATGAGAAATGAGGTGAATCCTGCCAAATAAGCACTAAACTAATTCCTACCCAACCCGTAGCCAATTCAAAGAGGGAAAGAACGGGGGGCTCAACCGAACGGGACAATTTTGCATTGGAAACGGAAAATATAGCGGCTAACAAGGCGCTTAACAACCCAAGTAACAAAGCAATTAGCACATCCCCCTCAAAATCTCGAGCAATAAATGCCACCCCTAAAACCACAACCACACTAAGCAAAAGTTTCGACCAGTTAAAAGGTAATTTTAACAGGAGTGGTTCCAACCAAACTACGTGAAAGGTGGTGGTGGCTAAACACAAAATCCCAAGTGAGGCCGTGGATAATTGAATGGAAAAGTAAAAAGTGATCCAATGCAACGCCACAATCAGTCCGGTAAATATTACAGGAAGCCAACGTGTTTTCGGAATGCGCAAGGATTCGCGCCGGTAGGCAATGTAAAGCAGAAGGCCAATTGATGCAATTAAAAGTCGGTACCAAACCAAAATAATAGGATTTTGGTCCAATAATTTCCCAATAATACCGGTAAATCCCCACAGAAAAACGATTCCATGCAGTAAAAGAATCGCCTTACCTTTTGCCACTTGTTACCTCAACTTTTTCCATTGTGCAATGGAATTCTTACATTGGCTCACATAAGCCGTGTCGCCATCTGCTTCGGCGAGTTTTTGGCATTGTTCAGCAGTCTTTATAGCCTCTGTATAAAATCCAAGCGAAGCTTGTATCAACGATTTTGTTCGAAGCATCCAATAAGCTTCAGGGCGCAGGATTATGGCCTTTTCCACCCACTCGAGCGCTTGCTTATCATCGATTTTTTCATCGAAATAGAACTTGGCAGCCGTGTGATAGTCGTTGGCTGTTGGGCCAGCCATTACTTTTTTTATGGATGCCAAAACTTTATCTTTAACCATTACCGAAAACGGGACTTGGATTTTTACTTTATCCCAAGTAATTATTAAATCTCCCGCGTTGTTCCGCATATTATTAATATCTATGGTTAAATTTTCAACGCTTTCTTGACGGTTCATTACCGGCCTTGTTAGATTGAGCGCCACTTTCGTTTCATCCCATTTTGCGGGTACACCCCAACTGCCATATTCGGTGTAGAACACCAATTGCCAATCTGTTGGGCTTGGTTTAACATATAGCGCATAAGTGCCTGCCTTCAGCGTATCGCTTCCAAAAATCAACGCATCAGAGCACGTCAACTTAGTGCTTTCATTCGCTCCAAATCTCCAATACTCGTTGTAAGGGACAAGATCCCCAAAGATTACACGACCATTCACGGAGGGCCTTGAGTAGGAAACAACAATGTCGGTAAGACCTATGCGCTGCTCAAGGCGGCACGGAGGGCTTGCCTTAGGAGCTGTAACTTGCGATAATAAAACCCCTGTGGAGAGGAGATAAACGCTGAAAAAAAAGCATTTCATGGTTCAAAAGATTTATGGTTAACGTAGTTTTCTAACGCCTTCGAATATTCTTCTTGAGAAGTTCGCTGGAAACCCTGAGAAAAAAGATCCATCATTTCTTGGCGGCGGTTTTGGGAAATTTTTTTTGTCCCGGTATGCACCGAAAGCTGCCCATTGATGGTTTGTATACTCAATAAAAATCCTTCTGTTGGTCCCATTTTAATATAAACGGCTTCCTTTTCCGTGATACGACTCATGGTTTCTGTTTCATCGGCAATTTTATCCCATACCGTTTTTGAAAACAATCCCACCAACTTCTCAGCTTTTTCAGGCTCAGCCGCATTCATACACTTCCAAGTCTCCCCATCGATTCCATGGACTATTAGAAAGGAAACCAGTTCTTTTTCTAAACTAACCAGTTGTTCACGGGATAATGAAGGATAGTTCATGGCTCAATTTTCGTTCGCATAAAGTTCAAGGGTTAAATCCATGATCTCTGGTAAAACCTTATCGGTAGAGGCCTGTTCAAAACTAAAAAAATAAGTTCCTTTTTTGGGAAATCGAGCATGAGTAATTACTTTGGAAAAAACAACCGTTGAGCCGCTTTTTTCTCCCATCCATTTTCCCTGAACGTTGGCTGTTACAATTTCTAAAGGAAACCGTTTCGATTTTCCGAGCGGACCTTCAACGGTGAGATACATCCACAAATTACTGTATGGATAGTTGGCTGTGGTTCTTACTGTTAATATGACATCGTACAACAGCGAGGTATCCCCTATCGGAAGTTTAAAAAGGGATTTAGCTCCCTGTCGCCATTTTTGTCCGGGAATTGACTTGGACTCTGAATGCAGTGCATCCGAACACCCCAACAATAAAAACCCAGCGACAATAATAAATCCAAAGATGAGGAAGTGTCGCTTATTCATTTCCAGGTGCTTGGGTACTGTGTTTGGGCTTCTTTTTTTTCTTTTTCTTGTTGCTAGCAAAACGAGCAATGCTGTCTTGTCCAACAACGTTATCAAACCCGATCTCTAACGGTTTTTCGCCTTCGATGTTGAAGGGTTTAAGATCCTTTGGAACTATTCCTTTTTTATTTTTCTCTTGAATCTCGTTAACCTGTTCAGGACTTAAAATGATCCAGGCACTTTCTCCGGCATAAGCATACCACAACATGCGTTTAAATACGTCGGTTTTAATGTGATACGCCTCACCTTTCTCCGTCTTAAGTTTCACTTCCGTCTTTGGGAAGGATTTTAACGACTCCGTGTACATGTCAAGCTCGTAATTTAAGCAGCATTTTAATTTGCCGCACTGACCCGCCAATTTTTGGGTATTTAAGGCCAATTGTTGATACCTTGCCGCGCTGGTAGAAACGGAACGAAAGTCTGAAAGCCACGTTGAACAGCACAACTCGCGACCACAGACGCCAATGCCCCCTAAACGAGAGGCCTCTTGCCGAGATCCAATCTGTCGCATTTCAACACGCACCTTGAATTGGTCGGCCATGTCTTTTATTAGTTGACGAAAATCCACTCGTCCCTCAGCAGTGTAATAGAAGGTTGCCCTCGATAAATCCGCTTGGTACTCCACATCGGAAATCTTCATCTCCAATTTTAAGTTTACGGCTAAAGTCCGAGATTTGAACATAAGGTCTTTTTCCAAGGACCGCCCTTCAATCCATCGGTTAATTTCCTCTTGATTGGCAATGCGCAAAATCTTTCTTGCCTCAGCATGCTTGAAGGCAGGAGCTTTTTTTCGAACCTGTATACGGGCAAGTTCTCCAACCACGGAAACGATTCCAATATCGTATCCGGATGAGGCCTCAACCACCACCAAATCACCCGTTTGTAAAGCGAATACATTCGTGTTTCGGTAAAAAGATTTACGCCCGTTTTTGAAGCGCACCTCCACAATTTCATAAGGTTTTTGATTTTCGGGTAACGATAAGTTGGCCAACCAATCGCGCACTTCTAACCTTTCGCATTCTCCACTGCTGCATAATCCATTGTTCTTACACCCTCTTGGTGATTCTCCTTTACCGCATGATGCACAACCCATGGATCTTTTTTTTGTAAAAATAATGAATTAAGCACGATGAATATGCCTCATAACTTGAAAACTAAGTTCCGTAAAAAGCATTTTAGCACTCGCATTGCGCTCGAGGCCAAAATATGCGGTATCCATTGTTTCGATAAACTGCCGAATGTTGTTGCCGGTAATATAAGGCGAGAATTTCTCTGAGAAAGCAAATTCTTTCGGAGTTAATGTTACATGTTCAACGCCCAAGTAATTGAGAACATTGCACTGACGAAGCATGTGTAAGGCGTAGGAGAGGAAGAGCTTTTGACGCTCTTTTGAGAAGGTGGACATCTCCTCAGCCCAAGACATCATTTCGTTGACGTTTTTTTTAAAGCAACTGCGCATCAATTGTATAAACGATTCGCGATACCCGTCCATCATTTCCCCGTTCTTGAGAAGATTTGTAGCCGTACTTAAATCTCCATCCGAGAAGGATGCGAGTCCATCCGCAGTTTGTCTGTCTATTGAATATTTTTCCATTAAATATCCTGCGATTTCGATAGACTGCAACCTCGGAAATATGGTGATTTGAGTACGAGATTGCACGGTAGGAAGCACTTCAAGCTGTTGTTCCGCTAAGAGTAAAAACAGGGTTTTTAAGGGCGGCTCCTCCAACACTTTCAACAGTTTATTTGAGCATTCAGCGTTCATTTGTTCTGATCCAAAAATAATGACTACTTTGAATCCGCCTTGAAACGACTTTAAGTTGATTTTCTTAATAATCTCCTTGCTTTCCTCAACGCCAATAATTGGATTTCGTTCCTTTTCATCCATCACTTTCAACCAATCAAATGAGGAAAAATAAGGGCTTTGCTTTACCAAATCTCGCCACTCGTTTATCAGTCCATCCGAGGTCTTGGAAATGGACTGCACTACCGGAAATACGCAGTGTAAATCGGGATGTTGCAAATCGTTCATCTGGACACAGGAACTGCATATACCGCAAGCATCGGTAGGTCCGGGTTGTTCACACAATAAATACCTTGAGTAAGCTAAAGCCACAGGAAGGGTTCCAAAACCCGGAGAACCAACAAAAGTTTTAGCGTGGGCTGTTTTGCCCGAGGCACTTTCTTTGATTAAATCGGCAATAATTGTTTTTTGACCAACAATATCTTTAAAGAACATAGCCCAAATTTAGGAATTATCGGGTTCGCTGTTAGCAAAATTTGCCTTTCCAACAACGATTACAAACTCTCCTTTTACGACGAGATTGGAAAAATAAACGACCGCCTCCTCGATCGTACCACGAAAATGCATTTCATGCATTTTTGAAATTTCTTTTGAAACGGAAACTTTTCTGTGAGCACCCATAACTTGAGCAATTTGCTCGAGCGTTTTAACCAAACGATAAGGAGATTCGTAAAAGATTACCGTATGGTCCAAGGTAGCCAAATACTCCAAACGCGACTGACGTCCTTTTTTATGGGGAAGAAATCCTTCGAAAAAGAATCGGTCTGCAGGTAACCCGGAAACCACCAGTGCAGGAACAAATGCAGTTGGGCCCGGTAAACATTCAACCTCAATTCCGCGCTCAATGCAGGCTCGCACCAAAAGAAAACCAGGATCGGAAATGCCGGGAGTGCCCGCATCTGAAACCAACGCTACTTGTTCATGTGTTTGAATTTGACGAATGGTTTCCTCTAATTGCGCGTGCTCATTATTTACATGGTATGAAATCATCCTCTTATGAAGGTCCAAATGGCTTAACAAAACGCGGGTTACCCGAGTATCCTCGGCGAGAATCAGGGTGCTTTCTTTCAGCATACGAATGGCGCGCAAGGTAATATCCTCTAAGTTGCCTATTGGAGTTGGTATTATGAATAATTTAGGCATACGGGAGGATTTAAATTCAGCCAAAAACTTTTTTAACCACCTCTTCAAGTTTTTTGCACGCTACCAATTTGATTGCATGGGTTTCGGGTTTTAATCCCTTATTATATTCGGAAATAAATACATGCGTATACCCAAGTTTTTGCGCTTCGGTGATCCGGGTTTCAATCCTATTGATGGGTCGTATCTCTCCCGATAAACCCACTTCAGCAGCGAAGGTAAAAGCGCGGTTTACCGGAATGTCAGCGTTTGAAGAAAGTACAGCCATTAGGACCGCCAAATCAACTGCCGGATCGTCAACTTTTATTCCTCCGGCGATGTTTAAAAAAACATCTTTGCTAGCGAGTCGAAAGCCACAACGTTTTTCCAAGACGGCCAGTAACATGTTCAAGCGCTTGGGATCAAAACCGTTAGATGATCTCTGTGGAGTACCATAGGCAGCGGTACTAACCAAGGCTTGCACTTCGACCTGTAACGGCCGTAAGCCCTCTAGGGTTGTCGCTATGCAAGAACCGCTCAGCGTTCCGTCCGTATTCGAAATTAAAATTTCAGACGGATTCTCAACCATGCGTAGGCCTGTACCTTGCATCTCGTAAATTCCTAATTCGTTGGTTGACCCAAATCGATTTTTAACCGTCCTTAATAAGCGATAAAAATGATTTCGATCTCCTTCAAATTGCAGCACTGCGTCCACCATATGCTCCAAAACTTTGGGACCTGCAATGCTTCCCTCTTTGGTAATATGTCCAATGAGAAAGACGGGAACATTGGATTCTTTCGCAAAGCGCAACAAGAGCGCAGTGCATTCACGTACCTGACTTACACTTCCGGGAGCACTCTCTATTTCGGGATAAAATAACGTTTGAACCGAGTCAACGATGAGCACCTTAGGAAGCAATTTGGATGCATGGTTAATGATCTGAGTAACATCGGTTTCGATCAACAGATGGCAATCAGGGTTCGTGATACCAAGGCGTTCAGCGCGCATTTTAATTTGCTGGTCGCTTTCTTCGCCTGAGACGTATAGGACGTTCATTTGCTCTTTGATGGCCATTTGCAAAAGCAGAGTTGACTTTCCAATACCCGGATCTCCCCCAATCAAAATAATTTCGCCCAGAACCAATCCCCCACCTAATACCCTATTTAACTCAGTATCCTTCAACTGAATTCGGGCGGTTGCGGTTTTTTGAATTTCAGTCAGTAAGATTGGAGTGTTTTCGGTGCGCTGACGAGAAAAGATGAGCGCTTTTGGGTTTGACCTAACCAGCGTTTCTTCAACCATAGTATTCCATGATTTGCAGGAGGGACATTGTCCAAGCCACTTTGGAGACTCATGCCCACAAGACTGACAAAAAAAAGCGGATTTCACTTTGGCCATTGAGCAAAAGTACATCAAATGGCATTAACCCTTGAAAATAAATCTTGGGTTAAAAAAATTTATTTTTAAAAATGTCTTGAATAGTACAAAAAAATTAAATTTGCCCGTTGAACAGTTAATTATATGTCTAAACGAAGGTCCATTATCAGTTACGACAAACTCACCATTGAGCAAAAAAAGCAAATTCTTCGAGATTTTCCCGATGGCTATATTAATCATTTGTCTACGGTAAAAACTCCAACTGGAGATGTATTGGATGCTTTGATTTGGGAGACTGATGAGGTAATCTATTTGGTAAAAATAACCAAGACTTTACCCAAAGCAAAACCGGTTATCGAGGAGGATGAAGAAGATTTAGACGACGATTTTGACAAGGTTCCCGACATCAACGACGACGATGAAATGGGCGAAGAAGAAGAGGAGGACGAATACGATAAACCTGACGACGAAGAGGACAATGACGATGACGACGATGATGACGATGATGATTGAATATCATAAATAATTCCTTGAATTTTATTACCTTTAATGCGTAATTAAATTGATCAAAGGACATGAGAAAGTCGTTCGACCCAACCACCATGCTTTCACACATCACGGTAGATAAAGTTGGGGTTGAAGAGCGTGTTGCCCGATTTCAAACCCGAAGTATAAAGAGCGAGTCCAAGTTGCAAGGCTTGAAAATGGTTCTTAATATGATTGACCTCACGACGCTGGAAGGGAAAGACACGCCAGGTAAAGTGCAACAAATGTGTTATAAGGCTCAGCACTTGCACGATGTTCATCCTGGGCTTCCATGCGTAGCGGCGGTTTGCGTATATCCTTCCATGGTCGGGACAGCAAAAAAAGCACTTAGCAACTCCTCTGTTAAAATTGCTTCAGTATCCACAGCGTTTCCGTCTGGCCAGTCAACCCGAGAAATCAAAATTTCCGATACCAAATTTGCTGCAGACGAAGGGGCTGATGAGATCGATATGGTGATTTCGCGTGGAAAATTTCTAGCTGGAGAGCACTCCTTTGTTTTTGACGAAATTGCCGCTATCAAAGAAGCATGTGGTAAGGCAAGGTTAAAAGTAATTTTAGAAACCGGCGAATTAAGCACCTTAGATAACGTTCGTTTAGCGAGCGATATAGCAATTCATGCCGGTGCCGACTTTATCAAAACCTCCACCGGAAAAATTCAACCTGCTGCCACGATGCAAGTTACCTACACCATGTTAATGGCCATCAAAGATTACTTTGATAAAACGGGAATCATGGTTGGGATGAAACCGGCGGGAGGAATTTCAACATCAAAACTTGCGTTGCATAACCTCGTTATGGTGAAAGAAGTACTTGGGAATGCTTGGTTAAGCAACGATTGGTTTCGTTTTGGCGCAAGCAGCCTTGCCAACGATGTTCTTATGCAAATTATTAAAACTGAAACAGGCCTGTATCAGTCAACAGATTATTTTTCAATCGACTAAAAATGGCAAATACCAATTCCTCAAAGATTGCTCCGGAATGGAATTACTCTCCAGCTCCCGAAAATACACATCACATTCGCCTGGAAAAAAAGTACCAGCTTTTCATCAATAACGAATGGGTAGCACCGAGCTCAAAAAAATATTTCCCAACTACAAATCCTGCTACCGAGGAAGTGCTCGCTGAAATTGCATGGGCCAATGATGCCGACGTTGACAAGGCGGTTAAAGCGGCGCGTAAAGCCTACCGCGAAGTGTGGTCAAAACTTTCAGGGGCAGAAAAAGGCAGGTACATCTATCGCATTGCACGCATGATGCAAGAACGCGCTCGAGAATTCGCTGTAATTGAGTCCCTGGATAGTGGTAAGCCCATTCGAGAATCCCGGGATGTTGATATTCCTTTGGCGTGCAATCACTTTTTCTATTATGCGGGCTGGGCAGATAAATTGGAGTATGCTTCACCGGCAAAAAACCCCGAGTCTCTCGGCGTAGCCGGACAAATCATCCCGTGGAATTTCCCCTTATTGATGGCTGCATGGAAAATTGCTCCTGCCCTGGCAGCAGGCAATACGGTGGTTTTAAAACCGGCCGAAACCACTTCCCTAACTGCTTTAAAATTGGCGGAAATAATTCAAGATGCCGGATTGCCTGCCGGTGTGGTGAATATTGTTACGGGGCATGGTGATACCGGAGCAGCGATTGTGAATCATCCCGATGTGGATAAAATCGCCTTTACAGGGTCCACGAATGTGGGTAAAATTATTCAGCGTGCAATTATTGGCACTCGCAAAAAATCCACCCTCGAACTCGGTGGAAAATCTGCTAACATCATTTTCGATGATGCTCCAATTGATCAAGCTGTGGAAGGAATTGTTAACGGAATCTTCTTTAACCAAGGTCACGTTTGTTGCGCGGGATCGCGTTTGTTTGTTCAAGAAAACGTAGCTGAACGCGTGATTCAAAAATTAAAGTCTCGAATGGAAAGTTTGTACGTAGGCGATCCGCTAGATAAGAATACGGACATTGGGGCCATCAACTCTAAAGAGCAATTGCAAACGATTCAAAAGTACATTCGAATCGGAAAGGAAGAAGGAGCCGAAATTTATCAAAGTGGATGTACCCTACCCTCTAAGGGTTATTTCTGCAGGCCCACTTTATTTACCGGTGTTTCGCAATCCCACGTTATTGCGCAAGAGGAAATTTTCGGTCCCGTATTGACGATTCAAACCTTTAGAACCCTTGACGAAGTGATTCAAAAAGCCAACAACTCCCCCTATGGACTTGCCGCTGGAGTATGGACAGATAAAGGTTCAAGAATTTTTAACCTAACCACCAAATTGCGGGCTGGAGTAGTTTGGGCAAATACGTACAACAAATTTGACCCTGTTTCGCCTTTCGGGGGTTACAAGGAAAGCGGATTTGGTAGGGAGGGAGGAATTCACGGATTGAGCGCGTACCTCAAATAAAGTTCAACTCCTTACCATTGAAATATAAAGAAGATTAACCATGGATATTTTGAAAACCTATAAAATATATATCGGAGGGTCCTTCCCAAGAACGGAATCAGGTAGATATTACCCCATCGCAGATGCGACAGGAAAGACTTTGGCAAACGTTTGTCTTTCGTCGCGAAAGGATGTGCGCAATGCCGTGGTGGCCGCCCGAAAAGCTTTTGGTGGATGGTCGGAAAAAACCGCCTTTAACCGAGGGCAAATCCTTTACCGAATTGCAGAAATGTTGGACGGCCGCAAGGGACAGTTTATCGATGAGCTGATGGATCAAGGAATAAGCAAATCCAAAGCCGAAAAAGAGGTTGAACAATCCGTTGATCGTGTGGTATACTATGCGGGATGGGCCGATAAATACCAGCAAGTAGCGAGCAGCGTAAATCCTGTGAGCTCATCGCATTTTAATTTTTCAGCCTTAGAGCCCATGGGGATTATTGGAATTATTGCCCCGCAAGAAAACTCCTTACTTGGCCTTATCGAATTGGCCATTCCCGCTATTTGCGGGGGTAATACGGCTGTGGTAGTTGCCTCCGAATCCTACCCTTTATGTTCAATTACCTTTGCCGAAGTTCTTCATTCTTCGGACGTACCGGGTGGGGTAGTGAATATTTTAACAGGAAAAGTCGCAGAACTTGCTCCTGCTTTAGCAGGCCACATGGACATTAATGCTTTGGTTTCGTGTCCTTTAGGGGAACTTCAAACCTCTTTGGCTCTTTCGTGTGTAGAAAACCTCAAGCGCAATTTCATTTACACGGACCCGAACCGTCAGGGTTTGAACTTTATTACAGACTTACAAGAAGTAAAAACTACCTGGCACCCCATTGAGAGCATTGGCGGTGCCACCAGCAGTTACTAATTGAACTTATTTAGGCCAGTAGGGATTGTCTTTTAGAAGGCTTGTAACTTCCTCTTTGGAAAGAAAGACTTCTGGTAAACCGGCGCAATAAGGTCCGATTTCGTATTGTTGATAAATAAAACGAATGCCCTTTCGCTCTAAAGCAAAAACTTCGGCCAGTTCAAACGGTTGGTCATCGGTGGTGAACCACCACCCTAGATCTTCATTCTGTTGTAAAAACTTTTTCTTAGCCAATGCCGTAAGTGCACGAAAACCGGATGGCTCAAATAAATTATCCAAAGAGATCTTGTTGCCTGTAGAAAGGTCTATGTTGAGAACTTGGAGGGAAAAAACACCGTGTGCCGCGCCGAGGGCATAATAATCAGACGCAATTCCCAAGCTTAAAAACCTGTCATTGGTATCCCGAACCCAACAAGTTATGGTTTCTTGAAATAAATTTTCTTCTAAATCTGTCGCATTGGTTTCTTTGACTTTATTGACATATTTGCTAATTGCATCGATTCCTGATGAATTTCCTGTGATGGCTTTTGTTATCCGTTGATTGATTTTGTGGGCAACAGCAACATCGTTCAGGCGTACGGTAAGAAGTTCAACCGTTCGTTGCGAACACCAATCTTCAACGTAGTCCATTTCATCGGTAGCTTGGATATCGCAGTTTTCCGCTTTAAAGGTCTGTTTTTTCCACCCTAGACCAGTAGGTAAAGGCTTTGTTGGTTGATCAATTTTTTTTGTTTGCCCTGTCGTATCGTTGTTCTTCTTAGCCTCCTTTTTCGCAGAACTGGTACAACTTACCGCCGCAACTAAGAGCAGCACCATTGATGTAGAAAAAAAACGCCCCATACGCATACGTAAAGGTAAGCCTTTAACAGGTTACTTAATTCCTTTTTCCGCCTTTATTTTTTATGATTTGGTGTTGGGCTTGGTTCTCCCAATTGTCGGGCTCTTTATTCAGCCTTCCTTCTTTTTGTAAAGACCTCTTCTCCTATTACAATACGAACATAAGAACCGGTTCTTTTTCCATCGCTTTGAAACACCATATCTTCTTTCAATCCATGAATCAAGGCATAGGGAGAAGTGATGGCATTGCCAAGGGTAACGACACCGTAGGATAGGGTATCTCTTACCCACAGCGAGGTTTCTTTTCCCTGCCCCACAAACTCGCCATTTTCGTTTCGGTACCCTCCAGGAAGAATTCCAAAATCATAGATATTTGCGCCAAGTTTGCCGATATCCCAACCTAGGGAATCTCTTAAACGTTGGCCTGCAACCCCTTTTCCGGGGTAACTGAAAATGCCTTGATTGATATGCTCTACCAATTTTTTGAAATCGCCGTTATTTGCAACCCGGCTATTCTTGGGGGCCAAACCCCGAGGATCAGCAATGGCAAACCAATTATAGATAAGCCCATATTTGCGCGCCATAGACGTATCATTTCTAAAGACGCAGTAAGCCGGTATTCCTGCCTGTAAACATTCAATCCAATCTTCACGAGTTTTCGCATTACGCAGTTTATCGCCGTTTCTAAAATGCGTAAGGTTAAGATTCGTAATGGACCACCACGTAGTATCAATCGCAACAAAATCAATTTTTTGTTGGGCATTTAGCATAAAACCGCTGAATAAAATGCATATGACTGATAACAGCTTCATACCATCTTAATGACGATGCCCTGAATCGTTACACCGACTCAGCAACTTTTTGTTAGTCCAAAGAAATCCTTAATTTAGCCAAAACGGGATGTAGCGCAGTCCGGTAGCGTACACGTCTGGGGGGCGTGTGGTCGCAGGTTCGAATCCTGTCATCCCGACCAAACCCTCCTAAACCCATTGCGATGCAATGGGTTTTCTTTTGTACAGCGTCGTAAAAGCGTGCTTCTAGAAGGAACTTGACTGCTCACCGAGGAAATTGACCCCATGTGACAGCACAAAACACGATTAAAAGACGCTTATTCCCCGAAGAAATGTAGTTAAGCTTACCGTTAATTCCTAATTCTTGCAGGGGAATGACCTATCTTTATCCCATGAATAAGTTTGCGATCTGGGTTCAGGCTGCTCGCCCTCGAACCCTTCCTCTTTCCCTTTCAGGAATTGTAATGGGCTTGGCATTGAGCCCGAGCTCAGGATTTAGCAACCCTTGGATAATGCTTGGTTGTCTTTTGACAACGGTATTGTTTCAAGTGCTCTCCAATTTTGCCAACGACCTCGGTGACGGAATAAAAGGGACGGATAATGCTCAAAGAATTGGTCCGGAACGGGCCGTTCAATCGGGAAAAATCTCGGTTTCATCCATGAAAAAAGCCGTTGTTTTCCTGAGTTTTTTGAGTCTGCTGTCGGCGGGTCTTTTATTAAACGCTGCCGTACCCAATCTCACCATGAAAGCATTGATTTTTTACCTCATCCTTGCCTTGCTGTGTGTATTAGCAGCCATTACCTACACCGTCGGGAAAAAAGCTTACGGTTACCACGGGGGAGGCGACCTCATGGTTTTTCTTTTTTTTGGTGGGGTAGCAGTACTCGGTACGCGCCATCTGTTCACCCCTAACTTTTCCGTGGAAGAAGTTTTGGCCGCAATAGCCATTGGAGCCTGGAGCACCATGGTACTCAATCTGAATAACCTGCGAGATATTGATAATGATGCCGAAGCCCAAAAAAAGACCATGGTTGTTTTTTTGGGGTTAAAAAACGCTCTGCGATATCATCATATACTTGCCATTCTTGGAAGCAGTTGCTGGGTTATTCTAGTCTACAAACATTCTATTGAAACAAAAAATCCGTTCCTATTATTGGCTTTAATGCCCTTATTGCTTTTTGTAAAACATACCACCCAAGTAATGAAAATCAAGGAGGCAAAAACCTTTGATCCGGAACTAAAAAAAGTAGCCATGAGTACTTTTTTGGCATCCGTATTATTTTTCGGATTAAGCCATCTTTGAGCACAGGATTTATTGTTAAAAGTTCCCTTAAGTGTCTAATAATTCCTTAACTTTATCGCGCAAAATATTCACGTATGAAAATCCTAGTTTGTATAAGCAAAGCGCCTGACACTACATCAAAAATTGCTTTTACGGAAGGGAACAGCCGTTTTGACGAAAACGGAGTACAATACATTGTAAACCCTTATGACGAGTGGTATGCTTTGGTTAGGGCTTTGGAAATCAAAGAGGCCTCAAGTGCAGATATCACCATTGTTACAGTAGGAAATGCCTCTGATGAGGCGATTATGCGAAAGGCATTAGCCATTGGGGCAGACGAGGCCGTTCGAATCGATGCAGAACCAACCGACGCTTACTTCGTTGCAAAAGCTATCGCTGACTTCGCTCAAGAAAAAAACTTTGACCTTATATTAACCGGCAAAGAAACCATTAATTATAATGGATCTCAAATCGGAGGAATGGTTGCTGAAGCACTTGATTTACCGTACATATCTATTGCTTCCAAGCTAGATGTTGCGGGTAGCTCCCTAACCCTTGAACGGGAGATAGCAGGAGGCGTTGAGGTGGTTCAAGTAAATCTACCGGTTGTTGTATCTTGTGCCAAAGGCATGGCAGAACAACGAATACCTAATATGCGTGGAATCATGGCCGCTCGCACCAAACCGTTACAAGTAATCCCCCCAAAAAACAGCGATCAACTCACAAGCTATGTTGCTTTCGCAAACCCAGCTGCCAAGTCAGGCGTTAAGTTGATTGATCCCAGCAATATGGACGAACTCGTGTCATTATTACACAACGAAGCAAAAGTAATCTAGCTATGAAAAATATTGTCTTCATTCCAGCCAATTCCCCCTTAACCAAGGCTTCTTTTGAAGTGGTAAGCTATGCCCGTAACCTGGGTGGAACGGTTACTGTCTTAGCCGCAGGAAAGCTTCCGTCGCAGGATTTAAGCGTTCTGGGAACCTACGGCGCGGATGAGGTAATCGTAAACCGCAGCCTAGTAGCCAATGACGACCAACAAATCACCATGTGGCTTGCTAACTATTGCAAAGAGGCCAATAACATTGTTTTCAGCCACGATTTTAATGGTAAAGCCATCGCACCGCGGTTATCCGTTAAACTAAAAGCAGGATTTATATCAGGAGCGATTGCCCTACCTGAAAACGATGGTTCCATAAAGGTAAATGTTTACTCAGGAAAAGCCTTCGGATTCATGAAGTGTAATACAACGCAAAAAATCATTTCATTGCTCCCCAACAGCGTAGCTCCGGAAATGTCGGGAAATGCCTGCGGAGTTACAGAAGTTGAAGAAACATTTGGAGAAATAAAAGTAAAAGTGCTTTCGGTTAAAAAACCTGAAGGATCGATTCCCCTTCCCGAAGCTGAGCGAGTGGTTTCTGCTGGAAGAGGTTTGAAGGGGCCCGAGAACTGGGGTATGATTGAAGACCTTGCCAACGCATTAGGAGCCGCTACAGCATGTTCACGACCCGTTGCTGACATTGGTTGGAGACCGCATCACGAACACGTCGGACAAACCGGCGTGGCGATTCGACCAAATCTATACATTGCCGTGGGCATTTCTGGCGCGATTCAACACTTAGCCGGTGTCAATGGATCTAAGGTGATTGTCGTTATCAACCCAGATGCTGAAGCTCCCTTCTTTAAAGCGGCTGACTACGGAGTTATTGGTGACGCCTTTGAAGTGGTTCCAAAATTAATTGATGCTGTGAAAAATTTCCGTGCTAACTAGTTCTTTTCATGAGTAAAATTCTGTTGGAAATAAGAGGAATCGAATACAGCCAAACACAATCCGGCTCTTATGTATTGGACCTTAAAGAAGTAGGAGGAAGACGCCGTATGCCCATCCTAATTGGTGGTTTCGAAGCGCAGGCCATTGCATTGGCCTTGGAAAAAATGACACCAAATCGACCGATGACGCATGACCTTTTTGTATCGGTTTTTGTGATAGTTAATGCTCAAGTAAAAGAAATCATCATCCACGAATTTAATGAAGGATTGTTCAAAGCCAATATTGTCGTCGTTCATGAAGGCATTGAAGTCGATATTGATGCGCGCTCCTCGGATGCCGTGGCCATCGCTGTTCGTTTTAATGCCCCCATCTACACCACCGAAAAGGTCCTTCAAGAAGTTAGTCATATCAGCGAACGACGTGAAGATGAGTCTGACGGGGTTGATTTCGATGAAGAGGATTTGGAAGATTCAGACTCTGATGAAAATGATATGAAAGAAGTTCCTCTCGAGGAATTGGAGTATCTATTAAGCGAAGCGCTGGAAAACGAAGATTACGAAAAAGCGACACGGCTTCGTGACGAAATTAACAAGCGAAAAAAATAGTACCTTCAAACCATGGAAAATCATGGCTTACCCTCTAACAACAGCTCAATTCAGTCTCAACTCACTGCTCTAAGTTTTCTCCAATACTTTGTTTGGGGTGCCTGGTTAATTACCGTTGGTAAATATTGCACCATTACCATGAAATGGTCCTTTACCGATTTTGGTGCCATCTTTACTACCATGGGTATTTCTTCGGTCTTTATGCCTAGTTTAATGGGGATTGTGGCGGATAAATGGTTGAATGCCGAACGTTTATTGGGAATATTACACGCACTTAGTGGTATTTCTGTTGCTTGTTTACCCCTGGTCAAAGATCCGTCGATGTTTTTTTGGGTAACGCTTCTAGCTATGATTTTCTACATGCCTACTATTGCCCTGTCAAATTCGGTTTCCTACAGTATTCTTGGACAATTCCGTATGGATCCTATAAAGACCTTTCCTCCCATACGCGTTTTTGGCACGGTGGGATTTATTATAGCGATGTGGGTTACTGATCTAACAGGAAATAGTGCTTCTGAAAATCAATTCTACATTAGCGCCATATGTTCCATAGGACTTGGGTTATTTTCCTTTTTTCTTCCCAAATGCCCTCCGAAAAAAGATGCTTCAGAAGCGAAATCCTTTATTCAAATGCTGGGTTTGGACGCTTTCAAGCTCATGCTCAACTATAAAATATTGTTGTTCTTTTTGTTTTCGTTAATGCTTGGTTGCGCCCTCCAACTTACTAATATGTACGGGGATACGTATTTAAGTACCTTCGAATCGTTCCCAGAATATGCCGAAACTTTTGCGGTTAAACACTCTACCGTCATTATGTCCATTTCTCAAATTTCTGAAACCTTATTTATTTTAGCTATTCCTTTTTTTCTGCGCCGTTTTGGAATTAAAAATGTCATGCTCATGAGCATGTTTGCTTGGGTATTGCGATTTGGATTATTTGCTTACGGAAATCCGGGAGATTTGCTTTGGATGATCGTTCTTTCGTGCGTTGTTTACGGAATGGCTTTTGACTTTTTCAATATATCCGGATCCCTCTTTGTGAACTCTTCCGTAGCATCGGAGAGAAGAAGTTCGGCTCAAGGACTATTTATGATGATGACCAACGGCTTTGGTGCTATTTTAGGAAGTGCCATTAGCGGTAGGTTGATTGATGCTTATTTCACGAAGTCCTTAAATAACGTATCCGATGTCTGCAAGCACTTTGGTGGATCAGCAAAGGACCCGGTAATACAAAAAATACTTGCGGAAAACCCAATTTCTAGTGATGGAACACTGTCCAAGGTAATTTTCGTTCAACAATGGGAAGCCATTTGGCTGTGTTTCGCAGGGTATGCACTCGCTGTGGCTATATTATTTGCTCTGCTATTCAGACATAAGCACAATCCAGAAGAGGTGGGAGAAATTTCCCATTAAAGCTCTTACCCAATAACTTTTAATTTCTTCCCAACTTTGATAAAAGCTTCAATTGCCCTATCTAAGTCTTCTTTGGTGTGAGCTGCAGATATCTGCGTTCTGATTCTTGCTTGCCCCTTCGCGACAACAGGATAAAAGAATCCGATGGCATAAACGCCTTCGTTAAGCAGTTCATTAGCAAATTGTTGAGATAGCGCTGCGTCGTACAGCATAATGGGAACAATGGGAGATGCGCCCTGTTTGATATCAAACCCTGCTGCCAGGATGCGGTTCTTAAAGTATAATGTGTTTTCCTCTAACCGATCTCTCAATTCTGTGGTACTACTCAATAAATCAAATACTTTAATGCTCGCACCCACAATCGATGGAGCCAAAGAATTGGAGAATAAATAAGGTCGAGAGCGCTGTCGCAACATTTCAATGATTTCCTTTTTGCCCGTAGTATATCCCCCCATGGCGCCACCAAGAGCCTTACCTAGGGTACCAGTAACAATATCCACTTTACCCATAACCCCGAAATGTTCAGGAACTCCTCTACCTGTTTTTCCAATAAACCCTGCCGAATGGCACTCGTCGGTCATCACTAAAGCATCGTATTTCTCGGCAAGCGCGCAAATCTCATCCATTTTCGCCAAATCTCCGTCCATTGAAAAAACGCCATCCGTAACAATAATTCGGAACCGTTGCGCCTGAGCCTTTTGGAGCTGTTCTTCCAAGTCCTCCATATTCGAATGCTTATAACGATAACGCTGCGCCTTACACAAACGAACCCCATCGATGATGGAGGCGTGATTTAATTCATCGCTAATGATGGCGTCTTCCTCCGAAAAAAGCGGTTCAAAAACACCTCCATTGGCATCAAATGCTGCGGCATATAAAATGGTATCCTCGGTACCGTAAAATTCTGCGATTTTGCGCTCCAATGTTTTGTGAATGTCTTGGGTTCCACAAATAAAACGCACCGAAGACATGCCGAATCCGTGGGAATCCAAAGCATCTTTTGCCGCCTGAACCACTTCCGGATGGGAGGAAAGTCCTAGATAATTGTTTGCGCACATGATGACAACATCTTCCCCCGAACTCACGTGAACTTGAGGACCTTGAGGAGTGGTTATAATCCGTTCACGTTTCAAGAGGCCATTGGATTCAATGGTTCTTAATTCTTCCGATAAATGTTCGTGAATTTTTCCGTACATGATGGTCTTTATTTAGCGTGTTTGTGCATCTTTTTTTCTATAACTTTTGATAATAACTGGGCCTCTTTTAGCGATAATTTCTTGCCGAATTTAACGATTTTCCCAAAATACTCGAACTGAAACCGATCGTCTCCTTGTATCCATGGCGACAACTCCCATATAGATTGAAACGATTGTTCGTCGGGTACTTCATAAGTTAGGCCCTTTATATTCTCATAGTAATAAGGTATACTTTGACCATAATTTCTTAGCGACTTTTTAAGGTGTATCCCTAAATTGTCCATTTTTAGAAATTCCTGACCCCAAACAAGCCATAAGAAGGAACGAGATACTCGGAACGCATAATAGCCCCAAAACGTTAAAAACACCCATAAAATAATGCGTTCTTGCTCGTTGAGGAGTAACATAAACAACGACCAAATACACACGACACCTATCGTCAACCACATGGCTAACCACGAACCCATTAAAGCTATCGCTATGGGCTGCTTTTTCGGTAAAATGACAATTGTTATTTTCTGTCCGTGATCAACAAAACTGATTCGATCCCCTATTGATGTCATGCATTAACGCTGTAATCTCATCGGAACTGTAAGGTTTCCTATCCTCACAAAATATAAGCCACTCACAGCGTTGATTATTTCCAGTACCATGGTGGGTTCGGTGATAATTTTAGCAGAAAGCAATCGTCCAGATACATCTAATATTTCGATTGTTTGACCTAGCGAAGCCGATAATCCTGCAACAGTAAAGGCGCCATCGTTTGGATTGGGATACACAGACAAGGCAACACCCTCCAGTAAGGAAATTTCCAGTACTTCCAAAATTTGTGTAGTTGTATCCACTCCACCACAAGCATTTGAGGCAATCAGGGTAATCGTATAGGTTCCGGGAGCGACGTAGGTATGTGTTGGTTGAGGTTGGGTTGAAGTATTACCGTCTCCAAAATCCCACACATAGGAATTGGCATTTTGAGAGGTATTGGTGGTACTTAAAGCCCCGCCGTTCAAGTTGAAGGTAAATGCCGCCACGGGAGCAGTGCCGAGACCTATATATAATAGAGAGGCGGCACTTGACCCACAGGAGTTATCCGCGCTTACCGACAAAACACCCGGGGTATTATCAAAAGTCAACGAAATGGCGTTGGTCGTAGACATCCCCAACCAGGTGGCTGGAAAAGTCCAATTATAAAAGGCAGAAGGATCGTTGGTAACCGAATAACTTTCCATCGCATTTGGACAAGCGTTGGCGTTCCCAATGATCGCTGATGGGGTGGCAGGAAGCGTTTCAACCGTTATAAATGCAGTATCTTGATAGCTGCTCAAATTAATGCCATCACTTACGGTAAGTGAAACCGCATAAACCCCAGGTTGAAAATACGTAACCGTTGGATTTGCCAAGGTAGACGTTGCAGGAGATCCACCGGGAAAGCTCCAATTCCAGGAATTGATGGTGCCCCCTGTGGTTTGGTCGCTGAATTGAACCGGAGTGTTCACACAAACCGTAGATGGCGTCCCCGAAAACTGAACATTGAGCGGACTCGATAGGTTGTTCCATTTCCACATTCCATTGGTGGTAGCGTTGGTATTGAACCAACCCGACCAACCTATAGACGGAGTTAAGAATTCACAATAAAGGTGTTGAACATTGTCGATTGGGGACCAAGTTAACCCACCATCTAACGAGTAGGAAGACCCAGAACCGCCATTGGCAGCACCTGTGCTAAAAAGCGTATTGGTGTTAACAATGGCACAAAGACCATTTGTGTAAACCGGCCCGCTCGTCGCTAATTGCAACCAAGTTGATCCCGCATTGGTCGTTTTATACACCGCTCCTCCACTCGTTACAATGTATCCGACGGTGGCAGAGGCGTAAGAGAAATTCCCGCTGATATTCGCCCCGCCAAAGTCTTGTATAGGCGAGGTATAAACCGCCCAGGTGGCCCCTTTGTCAGTCGAATGAAAAATCCTTCCTTTATTCGTGGAAAACCATACATTGTTTCCGACTACATCCATCTGTCGGGTGTACCCGTATTCTCCGGCTAAAGGATTTGGAATATTGGCCCCCGCAACCAAGGTCCAATTCGTTCCGCCGTTAACCGTTCTATAGATTTCAAATTCTCCATTTATGGGGTCCCCCATACACCAACCTTCGTTGGCATCCCAGAAATGAACTACGTTGGTAAAAGACGCAGCATTACTGAACGAGGCAGTGGTTTGTTTGGTCCAGGTCGAACCTCCGTTGGTGGTTTTCCAAATTCCCCCAAGTTGACCCGCGGCGTTGGGATAAGCCGCTAACCACGCTACGTTAGAAGAAATACCATGAACCATGGAAATACCCAGACCTGCATTTCCTACACTAATATTCCCAGAAGTCCATGTTGTTCCTCCGTTGGTGGTTTTGGTAAATTGCTGTACGTTCGCATTGGCACCGCTGCCGTCGTAAGCTGTGGCCCATACTACGTTTTGATCGACGATTGAAATCCAATTGATGCCTCGATTCGCTGCGGAAAACCCGGAATTTTGAACAAGCCAATTTCCGTAAGGAGGAACATTCACGGTAATATATCCCGACTTTGTTTCGGTATCAGAACTTTGAGCATTGGTGACCGTTAAACTGACATTATACGTACCGGCGGTAGCATAGGAAATGTAGGGAGGATTTGCACCTGAATAGCTCGAGGGAGTTCCACCCGGAAAACTCCACTGATAGGTAGTAATGGCATTTCCACCTGTGGCACAATTCGGGTAGCACTGAACGGAGTCTCCTTCAAAAATTGTGGTGGGTATTGCGAAAAAATTCGAAATGGGAGCACCTGCTGTCAACCCTTGCGAAACGCACTGAAGGGCTGCTAAGGCATTGATCCTTGGACCCATATTTTGATTGATGTTGACCCCGCTGTTTAACAAACAACTTAGCACCTGGGCAGGGGTAAGCGTTGGATTAATGCTCAGCATTAGCCCCACCAAACCTGCAGCAAAAGGGGTTGCCATAGAAGTCCCCCCCATTTTGGCATAACCATTGCCATTGGAAGTGTACACAGTACTTAAAAGTCCACCGTTGGAATACCCCCCGGGTGCAGCAATATCCACATAAGCATTAGCCCCGTTGTAATTTGAAAAACTGGATCGTTGGTCATTGGCATCTACCGATCCCACACAAATCACATTGTTGTAGGCACCAGGGTAATGCAAAGTTGTCGTATTGCTATTGCCAGCTGCGGCCATGAACACAATTTCAGGATAAGCGTTGATCAAGTTTTGAAACGCCTGTGAAGGACTTGTTCCACCAAAAGACATGCTCACCACATGGGCTCCGTTTTCACAAGCCCACTGTACACCGCCGTAACCGTACCATACAGAACCCGATGAAGACGCATTGTTCGGGGTGCATTTCACTCCAATTAGCTCGACATTGCCTCCTAAACCGGCAATACCGATGGCATTATTAATGTCGGCGGTTGCCAAACCAGCACAGTGGGTACCATGCGACCAACCGACATCTTGAGAGTGGGTAGAGGGAGGAGCAGCGTTATTGTCGTTATCCGCTACATCGTATTGTTTGAAAGCGGTTAAATCCGTATGCGTAGAGTAAACGGCATTATCAACAATCGCAATTTTTACCGAATTGTTTCCTTGGGAAATATTCCAAGCATTTTCAGAGCCTACAAGGGTATGGTACCATTTATTGGTTCCTGTATGATTTGGGTCATTGGGAATAAAACCTGTGGAATAAATGGGCTCTTTTTCTGCATAAAGCACCTCAGCTACTTTTTCCAATTGGTTTAAGTAGGCACCAATGTTGATGTCATCCGTGAAATAAATTCGATAAATATTCATCAGGGAGGGTCTGTAGGAAAAATAGGAAGGACGTTCCAATTTCGTTACGTTGGCATGGTGGAAGATGGTTTCTAAAAAAGGATAGTTATGGATGTCGTCCAAAAGGGCAAATTGATTTGCATCGGTTTGTTGAAGATTCAAGGCATTGGGACGGATTTCGCCTTTGAGTTGAAACATTAACACTCCGGGATGAAACGAAGGCGTTGGAACATTTTGAGCCAATAAACTGCACGAGATTCCGATGAATAAAAGGATTAGGGTAAAGTTTTTCATGCCGAAGATTTTGCATAAAAATACTCAAAGAACCGAAGATAACCAAACAAAAAACCCCAACTTTCGTCAGGGCTTTAACTTAAATATGGCTCATTAATAATGCCACAAGTCGGTTTCCCAGGTGCGCATCGTTTCTTTGATTTTTGCCGCTTCGTACAAGGCATCTACCCCATAACGGTAATCTTCGATGTCGCGGTCGAATTGATCCGATGCCTTATAGATTTGGGCAGAAAACAATCGCTTCCAAAATAAATCATCATAAGACATCCACAGCGCATCACTTTGTTCGTTATAGGCAAAGTAATTAACTAGTACGTTCCTCAACTGAGGGAAATATAGCCAAAACATTTCATATTCGGCTGTAGGGGTTGTCGAATTTACCGGAGTTTTTGAGCCCGCTAAACTGGCAACAAGTGCCGGTGGGTTAGTAAATGGGTCGTACATGATCAAACTTCCTCGGTTCGACGCTTTTGCTGTATCGATGGTATATCTGGAAACTGGGGCAATCGCGATAATTCTTTTGTCCAATACAGAACGTTCCTTATCAAAAAACCAATCTTCTTTGATGTTGTATGCGGTTATTAAGTCCGATGTTAAGAAAAATGTCAAATCTTCGGAAAGTAAAGCAGCATCAAGATTACCAGCAATTGCTGCTTTCATGGCTTTGTTCCATGACTTTTCAAAAAACGGATCCGTCATTTTAAATTTTATATCAGGTTGCCATTGCGCTCCGATGTTATTGGCATCATAATCCGTTTTCATGTAATTATCTGTCCAATCCTTGAAAGTTTTAAAATTCATGAAATCCGTCATGTAAACCTTGTTTTGTCCTTGATACATTCCATCTATTGGTGAACCTTGGAAAAAGCCGCCGCAACGCTCTACAACGTTTTTTGCGTAAAAGGGATTTGAGCTGTAATATGAATTTTTATCTTGGTCGGAGTTGTAACGGTTTAGTCGATATTTTAAGGCATAACCATCTTCCTTCGTAAAATTAAAATCCAAAGAATCCGCAACATAAAACATCGACAAGTCTCCATTCATCAGATGTTGAAGAATGATTGTCCAAAGGCTCAATCTCGATTGATTTCTGATCCAACCCTTATGGGACATCATTTCCGCCGGGGACTTTGGCGCATTAACTGTGAAGTCCTTAATAAACTTATCGTACGGGAGGAAAAGGTTGTAGTTCATTTTTTCACGAGCATCAATCCTTGAAAAAATTCTTTTCGACCAAACATAATCCGCCTCTCGAACGAATTCATAATCCACTCTTGATCGAACAGGGACTTCTTCTTTTATGACCACCCCGTCAATCACACCATCAGCCGGCATATTGACCGGACCGCGTTGAATATCAAGTGGGTTTTGAGAAAAAACTCCGAAACTCAACGCCAATAGAACGGTTAAAGCATATCTACGCATAATCATGGTTATTGGATAATTATTGATCCTTTGAATGTTGTCGGTCTACCCGTATCCGCCCTCTTCGCGCTGCCATATATTCCAACTACAGATCCTGGTGAAAAGGCACGCAAAGCATTCGCGGGAATCATATTACCTTGCAATTTAGTGGAACCAACTGTCATATTGGTGATGACAAACTGTACTCCTTGTAAAACCGCTCCTGGTGGAAGTCCGACGTAAATAGGTCCACCTTTGAGGGGTAGAGAAGCGGTTAAGACTGTTGGCTCGGGAAACGGCCTAATTGGAAAGTTTTGTTTGAACGTCACCGCCTTATCGTTTTTGTCCTTAGCGTTAACGGTTATAGTTGCTCCTTCTTTCGAGGGAGTTACTCGGGCAACATAATAATTTCCAACTTTCGGACAAGGACGGCCGTTGCAAGAAACCGACATCGACTTAATATTCGCACCTCCAGCAGAGGCGGTTATTTTGTTATCCCATTCAGCGTAAAGCGCTGTTTGAAGAGGTAATCCAATTGAACCTCCACTTTTTTGGGCAATGAACACCTCTGTTTCGTATTTTATCCACTTCATCGTTCCCATTTTGTTGGCAATACCCACAGTACCTTTAATTTTCATTTCATTCGAACCGGCGGCGGTTACCTCAACTGTAGCCACACCGTCTTTAATCTCCTTAAGAGTCCCCTGAAAATCCTTTAATTTTGGTGGCTTATCGGTGTCATATGCGGCCATCGATACATAAACCTCAAACTTGTCCCCAGACTCTACAACAGCCACTGATGGGCGCGCTAAAGCTTCGATCTTATTAAACGAATATTCGCCCGTAGAAATTCTACTTTTGATTAATCCTACTGCCTTGGCTCTTGCAGCCAGGGCTTCGTACTGTAACGTGGAAAGAGAGGCCAGCGCAGCAATCATTGGGGCATGATAAAAGGTTCTGGATAACCAATGAACGTTCTCAGAAATATCTCCATCGTGACCGTATTTATCCCGCTCCATTTTCGTTAACTCAGCATAAATTGTTACCAACTCCGGGAGTTCCGCATCATTTACCTTGTTGCCCTTTTTTATTAATTTTTCGACTTTTGTTTCCAGATCTCTATTGTCTTTAAACTGGTCCACAGATTCGTTTAACACAACCTTGTAGGACTTGTCAGGAATTGAGTACGAACCACAAATTTCAATCAATCTTTTTCTAAAATTTTTGAAGGGTTCCCAAATCTTTTTCATCCCAATGCCTTCGCCTTTAATTTCATCGAGTTCAACTATTCCAAGTTCCCTCATTGGTGTGTCAAATTCATCCTTTGCTTCCAGAGCTGTTAAATTTAACTTTGAAGGCACCAAAGGTTCATTTGGACTATATTTTACCCATAGAATCTTCTCTTTATCATTGGGCGCCGGACTTGGATTCAGCTCCCCTAACTTTTCGAGAATCAACAATTTGGCCTCGTCAACATTTTTGATAATCACCTGCGTTTCCTTATCGATTTGCCTTATTGATTTCAAGGCCGCCTCAATTTTCTTTCGCTTTTCAGCTTCATCGGGGCTCTTAGAAGTAGCCAACTCTCCGGTTAGCTCAGACCGTAAATCATCGCCTCTTTGTAATTGTGTAAACGCCCCCTTTTGAATATTGGCTTCGATGGCAACAAAAGCATCCAAAATTTGTTTCGATACGTTCAAGGCAAGAAGGGCTGTGAGTACAATGTACATCATCGAGATCATCTTTTGCCTTGGTGTTTCCTTAGCTCCTCCCATTTCTGTGTTGTTTTAAAATTTTAAACTTTCCTACCTGAACTATTTACCCATTGCACGAAGCATGTTGCCATAAACACTGTTCAAATCTTCGAGATTTTTAGCCAATGTTTTCATATTGTTAGCATAGGATTTAGTATCCTCAGCTGATTCTGCCAAGCTTGTCATCACAGTTTGGAGAGATCCAACTCCGGCTAAGCTCGCATTAAGTTCCTTTAAATTGTTAGCCGCATTGGTCATTTGTGTTCCAAAGTCTTGGACTCCATGAGCATCAACTACGATATCCGAAACTTTTTGTGAAGCTACTTCATACGATGAAGAAAGTTTCGTAATACTCGCTGCCGCCTGATGTAAAGAGTCGATGTACTGTTGGTTTGCTCCTATAACCGAAGTGGAATCGCTTAGGCCTTCAACATTTTTACTTAAATCCCGCATCGCGTTACCAAGACGCTCAAGAAGCGCTTGATCAATTTTTGCTTTTTCCATCATTTTAGCAATGATCTCAGCGGTATCTGTAGTTTCGTTACCGCCACCGCTTATCGCAAGGGGGTTGCTGTCATCTGAATCCCATTTGACTACATTTCCACCTTTCTCGACGTAGTTTCTATGACGTTCATTTTCTGGATAGGCATAGGGATAGTATATTGACCAGTCTGGTTCAGGATGACTAATTTGAAACGAAGTTAACGTAAATAAAACCGCCTCAGTACCCAATCCAGCAATTAACATCTGATTACAAAATGGCCAGTGCATAATTTTAAAGAGCGCTCCCAAAATTACAATCGCAGCACCAATACCAAACAAATATCCCATGACTTTCCTTCCTTTCGGCGTTGCCATCCAAGCACCTAGTCCTCCTTTTTTAGCTCCCATGATTTTCTACTTTTAAACGTTAAACTTTAATTATTTTACTTGTTACACTTTTAACCTCAATTTATAATTACTTAAGTTGAATATCCATTTGAATTTCTTCACCGTTTTCAGCATCCAAGTCTTTTCCTCCTCTTCCTAGGTGAGTCATTACATTACGAAATCCAATATAACATTTGGCCGTGTCTTGATATTCAAAAGTTCTTGTTCCATTTTGTAAATAATAACCGATATCTTTCCATGAACCCCCGCGGATGACCTTCCGCTTTTTTACAGGGTGATCATCATCTTTTGCATCGTAAACGAACTCTGTGTTCAGGTCGTGGGTAAACTCATAAGAGGACTCATCGAAAGCACTATTGCACCACTCGGCAACATTTCCTGCCATACAGTATAAGCCGAAAGCATTTGGGTTGTAAGAATAGACTTTGACTGTATGAAAGCCTCCGTCTTCAAAATACCTTCCCCGCATCGGTTTGAAGTTAGCGAGAAAACACCCGTTGGCATTTCGAATGTACGGTCCTCCCCAAGGATATTGCGATAAGTCAAGATCGCCGCGAGCTGCTCGCTCCCATTCCATTTCAGAAGGCAAACGGAAATCATTCACGTACAAATCTCCTCCGGCCAACAACCAACTATGGTAAAGTTGAGTTCTCCAAACAGAGAAGGCTTTTGCTTGGCACCAAGTAACCCCAACTACCGGGTAATTATCATAAGCCGTATGCCAAAAATAGTTTTCTGCCATAGGGTCATGGTAGCTGTAGGTAAAGTCTCTAACCCAGCAAAGCGTGTCAGGATAAACATTGATGCGCTCCTTGATAATGTAACGGCTGCGGTCTGTGTGCCCTCGAATGGCGTTGTGTTGGCCTTTACTATTCGTGTACCCTAGGTCTAAATCCAGTCCAGGGTTTTCCAAAAAGGATTCATTGATGAGCGGCTCCCCACCTTTTGAACGGGGAATTACCATGGTATCCCCATTGTCTTCGAAAGGTTTGAGAGTTCCATCATACATCACCATGGAACCATCATTCGTTAGGGTCGCACGGTGCAAACCATTCGACTTATCATCCTTAGAAAGCGGATTTCTTCTAGCGCTTGGGTCCATTGCATCAAGACTACGTCGGAAACCATTATCAGAGGTCATTACCTTGCCACGTTTTGATGCTTCTTTGTAATCCACCCAATAATAATCGTAAAATAAAAGTCGGGTATCAATTTGGGTGTTTTTGTAAAAACTTTCCTCTTTGGATACATACATGTCTGACAACATTAACTGGGTTTCCGGATCAGAATAATCGATCGGTGTATCCCAATTCAATTGAAAATATTTACGATTTTCAATACGTCCACCTTCGGTCTTTAATACCTTCTCTTGCTCTGTTTTATCCTTGCTGTCTGCATCATCGGTTTTTCCTGATTTGTTATTTCCATAACCACTCAAAATTGCTGAAATCTCATCCGTGTTCATGGTAATGTCAATCTCACTTCTCTTTTTCTTGCTTGATTCAGCGAATTTTCTTTTGTCAATTCCAAAAATATCCGTCTTACCTCCAGCACCCTTGTAGCCTAAAATTGCCAAATACGCTTTATCCAAATCCTCCACACCCTTCGAGTTGAGAGGATCAAATGCATTGTTACCGCCTAGCACATCCGAACCCAAGTCCATGATGCTTCGATAAGGATCGCGGAAAAACTCTTCAGGGACATTGACCCATTGCTCCGCGTCGTCAGCGGACTGTCGACGGTATAATTTTTCGCGGGCGATGGAGTCGCGCACCCAATACACAAACTGGCGGTACTCGTTGTTCGAGATTTCTGAGGCGTCCATGTAAAAGGCCTGGAGGGAAACTGTTCGCGTGCGCGTAGAGTACAGGCCCATAATGTCCTTGTCGTTTTGACCTGCCTGAAAAGCTCCGGATGCGATGTACACCATACCATAAGGTACTTTACCCGGCCCTAGCACATCGGGATACCAACTCGTTCGACTTTTAACACCAACCAGGTTGCCATCAACCGGATCACATGCAGCGAACAAAACAACAGCTAACGCTAAAACTAATAATTTTCTCATTTTCTCCTTTTTTTGGTTCTTAGCTTTTATCCAAACTTCACTTGCTACAGGTTACTAAATTTGAATATAACGTGAGAACATTCCAAATGGTTACATTTAATTTCCGAGCCATCGAGGATGTGTCGAATAAGTCTTTGGAGGAATTGGTAAGTAATAACAATACTTCACAAACATCTCATGCGAACCCCTTGATATGGTGGAAAGTTGATTTATGGTTAAATCGTACGAATATCCAACGGTAAAATTCTTAAAAGCGTTGTATCCCAGCAAAACACCAAGGGCATCGGAAGTGCGGTAGGTTAAACCGGCGTAGCCTATTTCAGCGCCTTCTTTCTTAATAAAATACCGCGTGTTGATGTCCACAGAATATTTGACTAAATCTGTACGCGCCATTAAATTAAAATCCAAATTGCCAGGGCCAATATTCTTCATTTTATAGCCCCCCATCAGGTAATAATGACGTGCAGTATTGTACCCGGTGGTCTGACCAACACCAGTGGAAGAACCCAATAGTTCGGACTCGCTCAAGTGGGTTGACGACACCCCTGCATAATAATTATTACCTTTTAAAAACAACCCAAAGTTCAAATCCAAACTCATCGCGCTGAAGTCTGTTCCAGGAAGGGAATTGTCATTCATTGTTTGTGGTGGAATCCAATTAGGATTCATGGAATACGAGATGATCCCTGCACCAATACCTGCTCCCAAAGTACCAACGTTGCCCAATGAAATAGGGTAGGAATAATTTAACAGCAAATTGTTTTGACGCGAAAACCCAATGGCATCGTGGTAAAAACTCAAGCCAATTCCACCTGGAAAAAAGCGATTCATATTTGCTGCGATATTTAATATCGCGGAATTAGGAGCGCCGTTAACCATATCCCACTGGTTTCGGTAAATGCTCGTAGCACAAATTCCTTCATCGATGCCCGTTTCTCCGGGATTAACCGACATTTTATCGTACATAAAATGGGTTAGCAGTTTATCTTGCTGGGCACAGGCAAAACTGGCCAAGCAAACTATAGCAGTAGTTAAAAAGTTGATTCTCAGTTTCATACAAATAACTTGCAAAATTTTGTATCGCACAGCGGTGGAACTATACCACTAAAATGCTTGCTAAGTTAAGCAAAAAATTCAAAACCAAAAAAAAACCTAAATTTTGTGTCTTAACCTAGTTTTTGATAGGTTCTCCACCATAAATCGGGGATCTCGTTATTCATGGCATTGTCGTAATCCAATTTATCGCACGGAACCAAGTGGTGGCGCTCATATTTTGTGGATTCTGTAGGAGGATAAGGGACTTCCATCCACCATCTCTCGCTTTTATTGCTTTTATAGAAAACGAGCTCCTTGAATTCATTTTCCATAACTACCGTGAATCGCAGGTAATCTTTTTTGCTGCCAACGGGAAAATCGCCTTTTCGTTCCTCAAAACCTTCTATAAAATACCAAAGTGAGTGAGCGACCAATGCGGAGTCGTACGAACCCTCATTGAGGAGATTGAACACCCCAAAGCAGGACAATTTGTCGGAAATTCCCGCATATTTGGCAATTCTACAAAATTGCTCCAAGGTAAACCCGTTCGGATTCCCCTCTTTTATTTGTCGCTCAGAGGCTTTTAACGCATCCAAATTCATGCCTATTACATCGGCATTTCTGAGGTGGGGTTCAGCCAGTCGGAAATCGCTTGAGAAGGCCCCCAATTTGCACATATCAAAATATAATTTATCGTAAAGCGCCATCTCTTGCCCGGGGTTTCGATTGGGTTGAACCCCTATCGTAGCGTGATTAAATAAAAAACAAGGTCTACGTAAAAGTAAGGAACTCAAATAGCCATCGCTCGAAATAGGGTCTTCTGGTCTGCCGAGGTTCAGTCGTTCATCAACGGCGCATAAATTAATGAGTTGCTCCGTGATTTCAAATCCAACCGATAAGGCATGCATCAAATCCATGCTTCCACCCACCACAAGAGGAATGCAATTGATTTTAACCAACTCAGCAACCAGGGTTTGGAGGGCAAAATACGTATCCTCTACGCTCTCGCCAGGATTAATATCTCCGAAATCATAAAGTTTAACTTTCCAATTTTGAGTTAAGTAGAGGCGGTAAAGTACTTTTCTAAATTCAGAGTTTCCCGCGGTCAACCGGGGGTGGTTACGATATTCTTTTACATGCACTATGCACAAAGAGTTGCGTTCCACTTCTTCAGTGGAAGTCGCATCAAAACAAACGCGCTCACCCAGTTGACCTTCCAGGTACTCCTCTTTTTCAAAGGGAACTAAAAAAAGTGAAAAATCCAACATCGTGGTCGAAGATACTCCTCTATCGGAGACAGCCTCCGAGTAACTGTAAAATTATTCCATAACTGAACGTGAATAACTTGTTATTTCAAAAACTGGCTTATGTTCGGACGAAAGTATAAGTTGGATTTAAGAACTTTACCATCCTCCCTGTAAATGGGTTTACCGTTGGCGTCTAATTTGCTCATGTTGGAGCGTTGAATCTCGCAAAAAATCGCTTCAATTTTATCCTGCAGCCCGTGACGCAATAAGGTTCCGCACAGAATGTATAATTGGTCTCCAAGGGCATCGGCTATTTCGACCATGTCTCCTTTTTTTGCTGCCTCCATGTATTCCTCGTTTTCTTCCTTCATCAAGTTGTAACGAAGCCTTGCCCCGGTTTCATCGAGCGAGGTTGGAGAGGAATGGTTTTCGATACCAAAAGCATCGTGGAAAGTTTTTACTTGATTTATTATCTCTTTAAATTCCATGTCAATAAGATATTAGGTTTTCCATAGCTGTTCGCACCTTTTCAGCATTGGGTAAAATCGCTGCCTCTAGTGCGGAGTTTAAGGGAATTGCGGGGGTGTCTACTGAACCCACCAAGGCAACGGGCGCATCTAAACCTGCAAAAGCATGCTGCTGAATACGGCCTAATAGGCTCAATCCAAAAGCGCATTCTTGAGATTCCTCGGTGACCACCAGGATTTTTCCATGACGCTTAGCCAGTTCCACCATCGACTTTTCATCCAGTGGATTCAAGGAACGCAAGTCGAGAATTTCGATGCGCTGATCGAACGACTTTGCCGCCTCCAAGGCCCAATAAACGCCTCTTCCATAAGCAACTACCCCAATGGTTTTTCCTTGCTGGATTGATCGCTCATCGGCTTGAAGAACACTGCGTGCAAGGCCAATTGGAATGCGGTAATTTTCGTCCGGTTCCACCGACATAGCTTCCTCGGTACCCGGAATTTTTGACCAATACAAGCCTTTATGCTCAAGGATTACAACCGGATTAGGGTCGTAATAAGCGGCTTTCAAAAGACCTTTCAAGTCGGCGCCGTTCGAAGGATAGACGACTTTTATACCTCGAATGTTCACCAACACAGACTCGACGCTCGAAGAATGGTAGGGCCCTCCGGAACCGTAAGCGCCGATAGGCACACGTATCACAGCACTCACCGGCCACTTTCCGTTGGAAAGGTAGTAACTTCGCGATACCTCTGTAAACAACTGATTGAGCCCCGGCCAAATGTAATCGGCAAACTGTACTTCAACGATGGGCTTGAGTCCTACTGCTGACATGCCCACGGTCGACCCAATAATAAATGCCTCCTGAATCGGCGTATTAAATACTCGATGATCTCCAAAGGATTCTGCAAGGGTTGCGGCTTCGCGAAATACGCCCCCCAACCTTCGGCCCACGTCCTGTCCGTACAATAAAGCTTCGGGATGCTGTTGCATGATTTCACGCACGGCAAATAAAGCAGAATCGACCATTACGGTTTTCTTTTTGCCCTCTGGAGTCCGAATGCCTTCTTCTCGTTCAATGGGTGTCGGAGCAAAAATAAAGTCCCTCACACTTTGGGGATCCGGATCAGGCGACATTAAAGCGCTCTCGTAAGCATCTTGCACCAACTGCAAAGACTCTCGTTCGATTTGATCCAAGGTAGCCTGGGATATATTGGCGAGAAGGCAAGCATTTTTTAACTTGGGAAGGGGATCGCTCTTGGCGGCGATTTCCAAGTCATCGCGGTACCACTCCATACGCACTCCAGACGTATGATGGTTCAGTAGGGGAACTGTTGCGTGCAACACAAAAGGCCTGCGCTCTTCGCGTATGGTTTTAATGATGTTGTGCAATGCTTCATAACTCGCCTCGAAATCGGAGCCATCAACCGATACAATACCCATACCTTTAAAACCGGCGGCAAATTCCGCAATATTCTGAGCGCGGATTTCAACAGCGTTGGCAGAAATATCCCAACCGTTGTCTTGTACGAAATACAAAATGGGTAATTTTTTCAAAACCGCCATTTGCATTGCCTCTGAAACTTCTCCTTCGGTACAAGATGCGTCACCTAAAGAGCAAACGACAACCGAATGTTGTTCCCCCTCCTCAAGAAGTTGCATTTTCTCCTTGTACTGCAGGCCCATCGCTATCCCGGTGGTTGGTATTGCTTGCATGCCTGTAGCCGAGGACTGGTGAATGATTTTAGGTTTATCCGCATCGTTCAGGGAGGGGTGTGCATAATAGGTTCTGCCTCCGGAAAAGGGATCGTTTTTTTTAGCTAACCCCTGCATGAAAAGCTCCTTTGGAGAAAGACCAATACCGAGTAAAATGCTGTCGTCTCGGTAATATGGCGAAACCCAATCCTTTGCCATTAATTGAAGTCCTAAAGCTAATTGTACTGCTTCGTGACCGCGTGAAGTGGCGTGAACGTATTTCGAAGTAACTTCTTTGTTCGCCTCAAGAAGGTCGCTGATGTATTTAGCCTGGCACATCAAGGAATATGCTTTTAACAGTGTAGAGGTCATTTCCGCAAAGTTATTTTCAAAACTGAAGCAAATATACAACGCTTGAACCTATTTAACTACAGCGCTTTGGTAGGTCAATGTTCCTAAATCAGCGTCTAATACTGCTTCCACGCCAAATGGCAAGGTCCATTTATTTTCCGTATGACCTATGGGCGCATTGGAAAGAACAGGAAACTCAGCAGCGCCAAAATGCTGTTGAAGCACTTCCGATAAGGAATAAGAATGTTCGGGTGATTCGGGAGAGCAATCGGCAAATTCGCCCAATATAAGTCCGCTAATTTGCGAAAAGACCCCCGCTAAACGCAGGGAGGTCAACATGCGATCGATGCGGTAAGGCTCCTCCCCTATTTCTTCTAGGACCAGAATCTTACCTTGGCAATCCGGAAAATACGGACTGCCGAGCATGGAAGCAAAAACACAAAGGTTGCCCCCAATTAAGGCACCCTTGGCTTTACCTGGTCTCTGGATTTTAGCATCAATTTGTTGCAGAGCGTCTGTGCTAAGTTGTAATACTTCCGATGAAAAAAGGGCTTTCTTCAAAGCATCAACCGTGAAGGAATTCCAACCAGAATTGCCCACAGGTCCGTGGTAGGTTACCAAACCCGTACGAAACGTAATGGCATTGAGCAAATATGTGATATCGCTAAACCCTATGATAATTTTTGGGTTTTCCACAAACCATACCCAATCCATGTTCTCAACAATTCGCGCAATACCCCATCCTCCACGAATGCAAAAAACAGCTTTTATTTCAGGATCCAAAAGCGCTTGCTTCAAATCATCCAGACGTTCGTCGTCCGTTCCAGAGAGGTATCCCGATTGTTGGTAAACAGACGGTGCAAACCATGGCAGTAAGCCCAAATTTTCTAGGACAAGCTTAAAGTTTGGAATTACCTTCTTATTCCAAACAGCTCCTGCCAAGCCAACGACAGCAACCTTGTCACCGATTTTAAGGCGATCTGGAAGGAGGCGTTCCTTAGTTAGGGAAGGCACCTCAGGGGCTTTGTCCGCTGAAAAACGCGAATTGCCGAGCAAAAAAGCCCCAAGCATGCTCCAACGAACAAAATCTCTTCGATTTGGCATCTTTCAAAAGTACAATTATTGCATTTGATCAAAGGCACAATTCGCTAATTTTACCCCAAAATGTCTCAATGTTGGGCTTAAAAATGGCAACAGATCCCCGTTGGGTGAGCGCTGTCTCTAAAAATATAAAGGAAATACTTACCGATCACGCATTTTGCGAACAAAAGGCGGCGAGTCACGCTATTTCCGTTATCGTTCAATACCCTATGTACGCTGATTTAGTCACCGCCATGACCGAAATATGCCAGGAAGAAATGGAGCATTTCAACCAGGTCCATGAACTCATTCTTTCAAAGGGTTTTACCTTGGGATTTGAGCGCAAAGACCCGTATGTGAATGACTTATCGGAATACCTTCGAAGAAACAAAACCAACAGTTCGCCGCAAGGGCAATTTGTGAACAAGATGCTGCTCGCAGCGATGATTGAAGCCCGAAGTTGTGAACGCTTCAAAATTCTTTCCGAACAGTTGGTCGAGGAAGATTTGCGTTCATTCTATCGCTCCTTGATGGAAAGTGAGGCGCGTCACTACACTACCTTTCTTTATTTTGCTCGAAAATACGGACAAGGAATTGACGTCGATCGCTGTTGGACGGAATTCTTAGCATTTGAATCTGCACTTATGGCAAAATACGGCAAATCTGAAACGATGCACGGCTAAAAACCATGCGCTAAACTTCCATGCAAAAAAACACCAGACCACCATGAAAAAAAGGTACTAGCGCCTGATTAATACAATATTTTGATTGAAATCAACCTGTCGCTGTTTACCTTAATTGCGCATTCCTCGAAAGATGGGATAGTAAACAGCGGCTTTTTATTGTTAGAAAAGCCATATCCCTCTGTTGGGATTCCAAAGAAATTTTTATCGCACTTATCATTGCTGTTTTCATCATGGTAAATGCAGACCCCGTATTTTTTTTCAGGTAAATCTTGAAACGTTGCACTAACCTCATTTCCCGTATTTTCAATACGTATTTTTCTACAGGTGCCACCAACGCTTGCATATTTGTCGGGATTATCAAACAAACCAAATTCAATGATGCCTTTCTTCCCGATAATACCGGTAACTTTCACAGTTAGGTCATATTCCTTTAGGGCCTTTTCTAAGGGGCAAAATGAGAGAAATGAGTACGTTAAACAAATAAAAAAAATGAAACGCATCTTAATCGGGAAGTTCCGTTTTAAATATCTTATCCCACCATATGAAAATGGATGAATAATTGCCGTCCAAAAAGGAATGGTGGTCATCGTGGTGCTTGGTTTTTGATATGAGCGGAATTTTACTGAGCACAGGAAGGTTTACATCGGAATGCAAGTGGATTTCCCTCAGGTTTCGTATAGCTCCAAAAATCAGTACGGTAAAAATGGAAATGGGAGAAATGAGCCCTACGATTACGAAACCTATTACCGGACCGATAAAACCTAAGATCCACTCCAAAGGATGGTTGTAAAGATACTCCAAAGGAAAAGGAGGGCTCGCTCTGTGGTGAATTGAGTGAATTTTCGCCAACAAAAATTTATTAACATGCAAGAGGCGGTGATAGAAATAAAAAAACACGTCCTCCACCAGGAAAATACCAAGGACCTGAAGGGCTAACAACCACCAACTTGACCAACTTTGTTCAAGAAAGGGAAAAATGAAGTAAGATCCAAAGCCAGCAAAAAGGACTAACAGCGAGAAATTGAACAGGTACAACGGCATGCGTTTGAAAAAAATTCCCTTTTGGTACTTTTTTTCTTGAATTCGGTATTTCTTGAGCCAATCCGTATACAGTAAAACCAACGAGTAAAGCAATGCGAAAAGGTTGTTAACCAAAAGCAACCCGACAATAATAAAGCTGAAAGTTAATGCGTTCATCTTAAAGCAAATAAATTGTACATTTTCGAATTTTCCAATCCTTCTTCCTGTTCTACGACCTGACGAATAAATCCGCGTTCGAGCAACAAATTCTTAACCCGTTCCAACCTTCCGTTATCGTCGTGGACTTCTATTACGAATGAATTGATCTTCGACCAATTCTCGTCGCCTATTCCGGTGAGGGTATCCCACTCTGCCCCTTCACAATCAATCTTCATCAGGTCAATGCGGTTTATGTCATAGGTCTTAATTATTTCCGATATGGTAGTTAATTTGCAGGTAACCTCATGGCGGCCTTTTACTAAATATCCTGCAAGAAGGCCGGAAAATGCGGTAGGAATCCAACGCATCCAACGCATGCTTTCAGGCGGATTTTTCATGGTGCTTTTAACGGCCTCTTTAAAAGCTCCGGGATTGTTGTCCCATTGTTCCGGGTGGGCGGTGGAAAGGGCAGGCGCGTTGGGAAAATAAGTAAACCTTGCTTCTCCGATATCCGATGAAACCCCTTCCTGCAATACGGTCATACGTCCCTGTCCATGCAATGCAGCATTCTCCCGCAGCGCATCGGCAATCTCCGGAATCGGCTCGAAGCAAAAAACACGAACGTTTTCGGCTTTTTGTAGGGCTCGAACGCCAAACACTCCCACATTCGCTCCTACATCAAAAACCACATCGGAATCTTTGATGTGAATTCCATGCTGCAAATACCCTTCAACGTGATGATCGAGCATGCGGACTTCGGGTTTCTTAATACAGTGGATTTCCGTACCATCAGACAAGGTGGTTTTCATGCCTTTAAATATAAAAAAAATTCCACAGATTTAATTTATCTAAATCGGTGGCCCACAACGATTACTTTGGTGCCTGAGGCACAGGAACGGATGATTTTAGCGTTGTCTCGAGGTTCGGTAACAAAACAACCATGGCTCCTACCGATTCTGCCATTTTTTAAAATAAATGCCGTAGAAACATAAGATCCGCCGTGAAAAACAATACCCCGTTCGTAGGCGTTATCGTTAATTCCTTTCTCTGTGCCGTGCAATTTCATCGCAAGGCCTTTTTCCCCAACATAAGCCTTTCCCGTGGTAAAGGTACCTAGGCAACTTTTAAAGCTTTGCTGTTCGTTGCTGAATTTTTTTGCCCAAACCTCTCCAGAATTTTTTCCATGCGCAACGCGGCAATGCAAGCTGATTTTCTGATTTTTAACAAGCCAAAGCCTTTTTTTACTGGAGGGAAGCCTGAAATCGACTAATATAACTTTTCCATTGACGGGTATGCTTTGGCGTAAATCGGCTGGGATGTTCTCCAAACCGGAAACCACGGGTAATTGCGGTTCCTCCCCGAAAAACTCGGGTCTGAAATGACGTTCGATGACCTTCCAAGATCGATCAACCGCTTTGAGTTTCCAAGCCGCGGAGGCAAACAAAACTAAGACCAACAAGCCCAATATTAAATTCCGCATGGTTCCTAAACTTTAGCTTAAGCGAAGGTTACATTTATTGTTCAAGAAATGGATAACGGTAATTGGTAGGGGTAACGAAGGTTTCTTTAATGGTGCGAGCCGAAACCCATCGCAACAAGTTCATCGCTGCACCAGCTTTGTCGTTGGTTCCCGAACCTCTTGCGCCTCCGAAAGGCTGTTGTCCAACCACGGCTCCGGTGGGTTTATCGTTGATGTAAAAATTACCCGCTGCGTTTTCCAATAGCGTGGTTGCCGTCTCGATCGCATATCGGTCCTTGGCCATGATGGACCCGGTTAGGGCGTAATCAGAGGTTTGATCCACCAAACGCAATGTTGCTTCGAATGCTTCGTCTTCGTATACATACAAGGTCAACACCGGACCGAATATTTCTTCCACCATGGTTCTGAAATTTGAATTGGTGGTTACCACTACCGTCGGTTCAATGAAATAGCCCACGGAACCATCGTAATTTCCACCAACCAGGATTTCAGCATCTGCTTGCGACTTACAATAGTCAAGGTATCCCGCAATTTTTTGAAAGGCTCGCTCATCAATCACGGCGTTAACAAAATTTGCGGTGTCGGCAGGAGAACCCATCTTAAAAGAACTTACTTGCTCCACCAACGATTTTTTGACCTCAGGCCACAACGATCTTGGAATATAGCCTCGGGATGCTGCCGAGCATTTTTGACCCTGAAATTCAAAGGCCCCACGCGCCAGGGCTGTTGCAACTTCTTCGGCATTGGCTGAAGCATGAGCCACCACAAAATCCTTTCCTCCGGTTTCACCTACAATTCTTGGATAACTTCTGTAAGCGTCTAAATTGGAGCCAATCGTTTTCCACAATGCTTTAAAAACTGCTGTAGAGCCCGTAAAATGCAAGCCGGCAAAATCACGGTGATTGAACACGATATCTCCAGCCGTAGGGCCATCGACAGTGATCATATTGATCACGCCATCTGGCAGACCAGCCTCCTTAAAAAGTTCCATAATTACTTGTGCGGAATAAACTTGCGAATCAGCAGGCTTCCATACTACCACATTACCCATCATTGCCGGTGCTGCGCACAAATTGGCTGCGATGGAGGTGAAATTAAAGGGGGTGACAGCGAAAATAAACCCCTCCAAGGGCCGATACTCCAAACGATTCCACATTCCCGGTAAAGATTCCGGTTGTTCCCGGTAAATTTGCATCATGTATTGCGCGTTGAAACGGAAGAAATCAATGAGCTCACATGCGGCGTCAATTTCCGCTTGAAATACGTTTTTTGATTGTGCGAGCATCGTGGCTGCGTTCATTCGATTTCGAAAAGGCCCCGCCAAAAGATCCGCTGCTCTCAAAAAAATCGCTGCGCGATCTTGCCAAAGAAGTTTTGACCAAGCCGAACGGGCTTTTAAGGCGGCATCAATGGCGTCTTTTACGTGCGCGGCATCCCCATAATTGAAATAACCGATGGTTTTTGAATGCTCGTGTGGCGGCGCCATTCTTCTTTTGTCTCGCGTACGTACCAACTTATCGCCAATGTACATGGGCACATCGATGGGTTCATGTTGATACATCCGCTGGTACTCTTCCAACAAACTGGCTCTGTCTTTAGACCCTTTACTGTAAGGTTTAACGGGTTCGTTTACTGCTTTTGGAACCGAAAAAATCGCATTTGACATGGCGGTAAGTTTTTACAAAGGTAAGCAGTAAGAGAAGATAAACAACGGAGATGTTGCTGAATTCCTTGTAAATTTGCGTATGCACTACCTTGGAGAATTGCAACTAATTAATTACAAAAACCACGACTTTTTAACCATAGCGTTTAGCGCAAAAGTAAACGCTATTGTGGGAAGGAACGGCGTCGGAAAAACCAACGTGCTGGATGCTGTACATTATTTGAGCATGTGTAAATCCTATCTGAATCCGCTCGACAAACAAAACATTCGATTAAATCAACCCTTTTTCAGCATACAAGGACTTTGGGTTACCGAAAATCAACAAGACCTTGTCGTTTGTTCTGTGAAAGCAGGAACCAAAAAAATCGTGAAACGCAACAAAGTTGTTTATGAAAAACTCTCCGACCATATTGGATTATTTCCGGTAGTTTTCATTTCTCCTTACGACGGAGATTTAATAGCGGAGGGTAACGAATTTCGCAGAAAATGGCTAGATGGCATTATTGCTCAAATCGATCGGAAATACCTAGACGACTTGGTCCTATTTCAACGCATCCTTGAACAACGTAACTCGTTACTCAAAAATATCGCTTCCGGTTCCTCTCGTCGTGACGAATTGTCGTTGTGGAATCCTTCCTTTGAAGAAGTTGGCGAACGAATCTTTCATCGGCGATCCACCTTTATCGAGGAGTTTATTCCCCTATTCCGCTCAAACTTTCAACAAATCGGCAACGAAGAAGAACTTCCTGACATACACTACCTATCGGATTTTCATAAAGGCGCATTTTCGCAAACATTGCATCAAAACGAACGCAGAGATTTGTTATTTCAATATTCCACCGTTGGGCCACAAAAGGATGAAATTAACTTCACGCTGAATGGGAATCCCATCAAAAAATTCGGTTCCCAAGGCCAACAAAAATCCTATATTCTTGCTCTTCGTTTAGCGCAATACCATTATTTACACGAACACGCGGGCAAAAAACCCGTACTGCTGCTTGACGACATCTTTGACAAACTGGACAACACCCGGGTACAGCGTTTATTGGATTTGGTCAACAAAGATGTTTTTGGGCAAGTGATCATTACCGATACGGAAAGTGAACGCATCAAAGCCCTACTTGCACCCTGTCATGAGGATTTTCGTATCTTTGAACTTCCCGCCATAGAAGCATGAAGTTTAACCTTGAAGAATTTAAGAGAAGTTCCGATAATCAGCCATTGAAAGAGGTGATGGAACGTATGTTTCACGTCTACCGGTTGGAATCAAAACTTCAGGAAGTTGATTTAATAGAAGCATGGCCGAAATTGATGGGCCCTGCCGTTGCCCATAGGACCCAAAAAATTTTTTTGAAAGGGAGTGTGCTGCACGTTCAAATCGATTCCTCAGTGGCGCGTGAAGAGTTAGCCAAGGGGAAACAAATCATTATTGATCGGCTTAATACGTATGCAGGAAAAACCCTGATTAGTGACCTTTGGTTCTCTTAATAAAATGTTAATGCCAGGGCCTAATTTGTTATTGTTGATTGGTCAACCTACTTTTATCCCATGAAAATTCGCTCTTTTACGATAAGCTTCTTGCTTCTGGCGTTTTTCGGATTTCGTGCACACGCTCAATTGAGGCCAATTTACAAGCAAGCTGATTATCCTTTTTGGCTGCACTTACCCGCAGATAGCGTTCTAAAATCTTCTCCTCCCGTTTTAATTTTTCTCCACGGCAAAAGTTTATCGGGCACCGATTTAAACCGTGTTAAACGCTACGGTGTGATTTCAGAGATTGAAAAAGGAAGAAAAATCTCTGCAATTGTTGTCGCTCCACAAACCAACAACGGTTGGGACCCTGTGAAAGTTAAAAGTGTTTTGGATTTTGTCAAAAATACTTTTACGGTCGATACAAATCGCGTTTATGTTTGTGGAATGAGCATGGGGGGATATGGAACCTTGAATTTTGCGGGGAAATACCCCGAATTGGTTGCAGCAGCAGTAGCACTCTGCGGTGGGGGAAATGTGAAAGATGGCTGTAATCTAGCTACCATTCCCCTCTGGATTCAACACGGCGCGCTTGACTACGCTGTTCCTATTTCTGAATCAGAAAAAATCGTGAAAGCCATTAAGAGTTGTAATGGAGGCGAAAATTTAATTTACACCCGCCTTCCGAGCGCGGATCATGGAGATTTAGAGCGCATTTTCCGAACCAATGAACTTTATGACTGGTTATTTCAATTCAGCAAAAACGTTCAAGAGTAGCCCGATCGGTTTTGTTCTCTGGAGTATCCTATCCTTCCCGTTACTTGGGCAGCCTTTAGATTATTCGAAAGATGAATTTTGGCTTGTCTCGGCAGAGAAAGTTCCGGAATTTTTTAAACAAGATGCGTTAGACTCTACTTGGATTTCGAAGGTAGATGTTTTTTACGTGTACCCAACGTTTTTAAGCGAAAAGCGCGATTTACGATGGAACGCCCCGATGCAGGACGAAAAATTACAGAAAAAAATCTTGAATAAAGCCGTTAAATTTCAGGCCAGTGCCTGGTTAGAATGCGGTCGGCTTTTTGTCCCTTATTACCGTCAGGCTCACCTGCGTGCTTATGACTCACTTCATGGAAGGGGTCGTGAGGCGCTGTTGTTCGCCTATCAAGATGTTGCAGCAGCTTTCGAGTATTACCTCGACCACTACAATCAAGGGCGGCCATTTATTCTTGCTGGTCACAGCCAAGGAAGCACCCAACTTACCTTACTCCTGAAGAATATAATCGATGGAAAATCCCTGTCCAATCAACTTATCGCAGCCTATCTTCCAGGAGTAGGGATTGAGTCCAACGAATTCAAACAGCTCGAATTCATGACTTTACCTTCTCAATTCGGCGGATTTGTGACTTGGAATACGATGTACGATAAACCCGATGATGTCCAATACCCCCTTTGGTATAAAGACCGATTATGCATTAATCCACTAAGTTGGGATCTAAGCCCCTTTGTCAACCGAACACAACATCAAGGTTTCTTGTACAGCAATGGTAAGCTTCGCAAACAGTGCTTTGATGCTGAACTCTGCCAAGGTGCAGTTTGTTTGAAAAAGGCGAAATGGCCAATAAGTTGGGTGGGTCAAATTTATACAAGCCTACACCCGGGCGATGTAAATCTTTTTTGGAAAGACATTGGAATGAACGCAAAAACGCGCATTAGCGCTTTCTTTTTGAACGAATCGCAGCATTGACCTCGGCAACATCCAACCAATAGAGGAATTTAATGGAAAAACTGTTGAAAAGACCGGAATTAAATAAATCGTTCATGTTCTGAAAATAATCCGGGGAAATGTCCTTAATGGAGCTAAAAACCGAGCTTTTCCAAACGAAACTTAATTCGCTTCCTTGCTTGACCACCCAACGGTAGGCACAATCGATGGTAAGGGCGTTGTAATTGAGGTTGAAGGCAGAATTCCCTTGGGCGTCCAAACCAAGGGTGCCATTCGGGCTTAAACTCCCGTCAACATTCAGGGTAAAAAAAGAATGGTATTGTAAGACCGACCAATAATGCCGTGTTCGCAGGGACAGGTTCATGCGATTAGTAATCGTGTAATTGAATTCTAAAAATTGAGTGAGGTCGGTTCTATTGCGTTCTCCAAAGAGGATTCCCGGTACAACATCAACTGCCGAACTAAATTCGACCGCATAGCCTCGATCGTTTACCTGTTGTTCAAGCGTCCACTCAGCCACTACCAATATCTTATTAGACAATCGTATTCTCGGAGAAAAACCGTAATTGAAGTTTTTCCAAGGCGAGTGCCTTCCAAAACCGGTAAAGTAAAAATTCGCATCGATGGCCACGGGCTTTTGGTAGTTGGTAGAAATCCAGCCCCCGCCACCATACCAACGTGGAATCACAAAATACCTTCCCCAAGTCCTCGGTTCAAAATAATCGTATTCACGGGTAAAAGCCGTGTAAGCACTGATTTTAAAAGCATCAAACGATTTTGTCAAAGCAAACGCTTCCCATTCTAAGTTAGACTGCGTGTACACATTTGGAGCATACAATCTATTGTAATCAATCGTCAACTTGGTGGTGAGCCGAACAAATGGTCCTAAGGGTTTAAAATAACGATAACCGGCATTAGCGGAAATACCTCTTCGGTTATTCACCGGATTAAACCCGAGGTCGTTGTTATCGTAACGGTCGTCTTCTTCAAAATAATCCACTGCATATATTAAGTTACCCCGTTGTTTGCCCGCACTGATGCCAAAATTATACCCAACCTCAGTTTGTAAAGGTTGAAACTTTTGTGAGACGGTTGCTTTTGCGTCAACGAAATACAAATTGTCCTTAAAATTCACATTGGAATTCAACGCAGTTACGTTGGCATCGTAAAAATTCCCCTCACGCAAAACGCTGGTGTTGGTCAAAGTAACGGAACTGTTATGTTGCAAGTTTTGGTCTAAAACGACGGTGTTGTAGTTGGTTAGTGGTGCCGCCAGAAACTCCCGAGTTTCATTGGTAACGGTGTTGTAGGCGGAACCTGACGAGGGGGCTAAAAGGGCATTAAAGACACCGATACCCAAGCCTTTTTTAGTCCTGCCCGAAAACTTGCTGGCATTGTATAATTGCGGCATGCCTTGAATTCCGGAAATCACCTCATCCTGCTTAAGATTGGTTTTTAGTACCTCCCAAGGAGCCTGTACCCCAACGCGTCGCGAATAGAAAATGCCGGATTTATTGAAAAGTTCCATCCCTTCGGTAAAGAACTGACGGTTTTCATTGAATTGAAGTTCGAACGGGGAAGTATTCAGTACTTGATTATCAAAAATGACCTGGCCAAAATCGGGCACCAAGGTTACGTCTAGGGTAAAGGCCTCATTGATGCCGTACTTCACGTCCATTCCACCAAAAAAAGACCGGGCATATTTGGAGGAACTTTGTTGGTTTAAATAACTTGACACGTAGGGGATCAAACTCAATCGAAGCGGAGGCTTAATGCGCTCTATTCCAAGTAATTTGCCGCTGTTAACCAAGTAATTTTCGAAGTCGGGATTGACCGGATACCAACAGGATTGCTCTCGTTTTCTGGCAATTTGTCGGGTAAAATTAATGTTCCAATCTTGCACTTCCTTTTCCGCAAAACGGAGCGCAGAATAGGGAATCTTGAGTTCAGCACACCAACCTTGATCATTCCATGTTACCGAGCTTTCCCAAACGAGGTTGAGTTGGTCGTTCACATCGTTGGCCAAAACTTTCCCATCTAATTGGACTCCTGCAGAAGTAATTCCAAAATAGAATCCGTTTTGACGATCGTTGTAGGTATCTAAATAAATGGCAAAAAAATCCGCATTGGCGTTGTTATCATCTCTCATACAAAAAACCTTAGAAATCGAATCGGGATTATCATAACATTGCACCAAAAAATACAAGGCATTGTCATCGTAAAGCACTTTTACCGCGGAAGGATTGCGTGCAATGCGACCCGGTACAGGTCGCGTGGTGGTGAACCGTTCTTGCGTTACTTGAGCCTTGCTCCATGCCACTTCTGAACCTTGTCCGTTCACGATAATCTTTTCGTCGGTTCTGATGGCATTCAAGGTGAATTGCGCCAATGTCGTAAATGGAAATAAAAACAGCAATGAGCGGAGAGATTTCATGCGGTGCAAAGGTAATAAACTTGCCATAAAGCCGTGTTATTTCGTTATAAAGCCACTACCTTTGTGGGGTGGAAACATTTGAGCGTCTTCGCGAACAACTCATGCTTGATGAATGGCCGAACGTTTACTTTTTTAAGTTCATTGTTCCGAGTGACTCCGAGAAGATCGCTCGAGTTACCGCATTATTTGACAATCATTCAGAACTGACATTACGTCCCTCAAAAAACCAAAAATATACCAGCGTAAGCATCAAAGTGGTTATGCTCGATGTTGACTCCATCCTATCTGTTTATCGCAAGGCCTCTGAAATAAATGGTGTAATTTCGCTCTGATTATGAATAGATTTTTCAACGAAACCTTATTGATTGATTTTCTCAGCATCACGCTGTTCATCCTGTTAGCCGTCATATTATACCGCCTGATATTACGCTACATGAGCCGCAAACACGTAAAATTAGCGGAATATTGCACCTTGTTCGATGTGGAGGACCAACCAATTTCGGGGGTAATTCCTTTTTACTTTTCGACAGAACGGGACCGACACGTGAAGTTTCTAATCCAAACAGAACAAGGCAATTTAGTCGCTACCGTTGCCGATCAACCTTTTGAGACCGGAGGGCATTTGCTAAGGTTTGATAGCAGCATACTCGGTAACGGCACGTATTTCTACATCCTTCAAACAGAAAATCAGGAAATCCGAAAAAAATTGACGATTAAGAACTAGGCGTCGTCTCCCTTCCCTTTATTCTTTTCTTTTTTGGACCTTCGGGTTTTGATAACTCTTTTCTTGGTGTCGAGTTTTAATTTCTCTTTTTCAAATTCTCCGTCCTTGGCTCTTTTAACGCTTTCAAGACGCACCACCAACCCAAAACTATGTTGTAGGTAATCCGATTTACCGAATAAATCGTTTGTGAGTCCGATTTTCCCAACGGATTGGAGTTGAATACCAATGGCATTGTTGAGCCAGAAATTGATCCCTGCTCCAAAATTTAAGGTTGAAAAGAAGGGGGCAACCAAGGAGTCATCGCTTTTTCCGAAAGTACCGCCAATTCCCGCAACAATATAGGGATCGAAAATACCTCTTCCTAATTGAGAATAAAACGAATACTTGAGGTTTAAATCCGTTGATAGGTTAAACCCTTTAACGTTCTCCTGATCGTTAACCATTCGAAGACCTTTATATCGAACAAACCCCATGGCCAGTTCAGCACTCCACCCTTTGTAAAAATAATAATCTACAAAAAGCCTGCTGGGAAATACTTCAGCATGCATTTGATTAAAGTCCGCAACATCCCCTGGATTTCCATCATTGTCCCAAATACTCCAGCCCATCCCAAACATTAACTTGTAAGGATTGGCGTTGTCAACCGTCTTGTAGGCTTGGCTAAAAAGCGAACAAGGTAGAAAACTCAAGAAAAAAATAAATTGCTTCATAATCAAATGTGCAAAAAAGATTAAAATCAAATTTAGTTACAAAATTTCTAACACATCGAAAAAAAAACTAAAATGCTAATTAAAAAATTTTTGTGGGAGGCATTGTGTTTTAATCTTCCTTCAGCGGCAGATAACACGATAAAAAAGATATTTTTGTACCGTGAAGCGAATACAAAAGATAAAGTTAGACATAGAAGATGATGCATCGATGGACGCAATTGGTCTTTCATCCAGTTACCCAGACTATCGACTTGCGTGGACTCTGAATAATGTTTTCCGCTGGCGCTTTGAATACCGCGACAGTCCGCTCTTGATACCTGCAAAAAAAGGGGAAGAAGTACGCCATTACCACTATCACCATTTCTTGGATGAAGGCGAAAAAATGCAACTTTTTCTTATTAAAAACAGACAAGGGGGAAAAGCGCTTTTCGAGGAGTATCCACAATTTGATTTTGTGCTTTTCTTTCGAAATAATTTAACTTTTGATCTCGATCAGATGCTCACTTTATTGCGGGGTCTCGACTCAATATTTGCAGCTTATCGCTGTTCCAGCAAAGATTTTGTAGTTGAACCTCACTTACAATTTGAAGGCGCCCATGAATAAAACAAAGATTGTGGCCACTCTAGGGCCTAATTCCTCCAACAAGGAAATTATGAGAGAAATGTTCAACGCCGGACTGGGCGCCTGTAGGATTAATTTTTCGCACGGTTCTTATGACGAGCACACTGCTGCAATAAACACCATTCGTGAACTCAATCAAGAACTGAATGCTAACGTGGCCATTTTAGCGGACCTCCAAGGACCTAAAATTCGTACGGGATTGATGGAAAATGACAGCATTAATTTGGAAAGGGGGTCAACTTGTCAAATCATTACAAAACCAGTTACGGGAAATTCAGAATGCTTTTCAATCAATTACTTAGATTTACCCAAGGATGTTAAGCCGGGAGAGCGCATTCTCTTGGATGATGGTAAATTGGTGCTGCAAGTTGAAAAAACAGACTACCAGTCCTGCATTCATTGTACGGTTATTCAAGGCGGGGTGCTCTCCTCAAAAAAAGGGGTGAATTTTCCTAACACAAAAATCTCGATGCCCTCCCTAACTGAGAAAGACAAGGCAGATTTAACTTTTGCCCTGGAACATCGGGTAGATTGGGTATGCTTATCTTTTGTTCGCAGCGCTCAAGATATTATAAAACTGAAAGAACTCATTGCGAGTCAGGGTGGAAAAGCAAAAGTAATCGCCAAAATTGAAAAACCCGAGGCTCTGAATTGCATTGAAGAAATTATCAGTGCAACCGACGGAGTTATGGTGGCAAGAGGAGACTTAGGGGTTGAAACTCCTTACCAAAGGGTTCCTGTAATTCAAAAAATGTTGATAGATCAATGCGTGGCCAAGGCAAAGCCGGTAATTGTTGCGACGCAAATGATGGAATCCATGATCCATAGCATGACCCCGTCCAGAGCTGAAGTCAACGATGTTGCAAATGCGGTGCTCGACGGAGCTGACGCCGTCATGTTATCGGGAGAAACGTCGGTGGGAAAATACCCAGTAGAGGTTATTCAAACCATTTCCAATATTGTTGAAGAAATTGAAAAATCGCCGGAGGTATTTCATCGTGAAGTGATGCCAGATCCTGTTCATGAGCGTTTTATTACCGACTCTATTTGCTTTAACGCGTGTCGTTTGGCGCACAGAGTTCAGGCCAAAGCAATTATAACCATGTCGTTTTCCGGGTACACCGCATTTAAAGTTTCCTCGCAACGCCCGGATAGTGCCATCTATGTATTTACCAGCAATCGGATGATATTATCTCAACTGAATTTACTCTGGGGTGTGAAGGCCTTTTTCTACGATAAGCATGTCAGTACTGATCATACCATCGCCGACATTAAACATTTTTTAAGCTCAAACGAGTACGTCAAAACCGGGGATTTGATAATAAACATTGCTTCAATGCCCATCGAAGATTACGGCGGCTCAAATATGTTAAAACTTAGTCGGGTTAATTAATATTTTTTGCAATTGGTTGTCTCTTTAGGTTGTATATTTGCACCATAAAATTCAACTATGTCTGATTTCATTGCCCGTCACATTGGGCCGGATAGCACTGAAACCGCTGAAATGCTTGAAAAAATTGGCGTTTCATCCGTTGCTGAACTCATTGATAATACCATACCAGCGGCAATACGTTTGGCACGCGAACTCAAGGTTGATGCAGGCATAAGTGAAGCGGAATACTTAAATAAAATTCAGGCTATCGGAGCCATGAATCAAGTTAAAAAGTCCTTCATCGGACTGGGTTACCATGAAACTCTAGTTCCATCTGTCATTTTGCGAAATGTTTTAGAAAATCCCGGATGGTACACTGCCTACACCCCTTACCAAGCAGAAATTGCGCAAGGAAGACTCGAAGCATTGTTAAATTTCCAAACGATGGTGATCGACCTTACTGGAATGGAAATTGCCAACGCTTCCCTTCTCGACGAAGGAACCGCTGCGGCAGAGGCCATGATCATGTTTTTTAATGCTCGATCGCGCGAGGATGCTAAGCTAGGTAAGAATGTTTTCCTAGTACATGAAGCCATTTACCCACAAACGTTGGATGTTGTTAAGGGAAGGGCGCGTAACCTTGGAATAGAGCTGCGCTCCTTCCATAATTTTGAAGACGTTTCACTAAGCGCTTGTTTTGGGGCGCTCTTACCATATCCTGATGCGAACGGTCGTGTTTCAAATCTCGAAAAAACCATTGCAACCTGTAACCAAAAAGGCATTCAAATAGCTGTTTGCAGCGATTTAATGGCTTTAGCCTTGCTTCAACCACCCGGTTCGATGGGAGCTGATGTCGTTCTAGGTAATTCGCAAAGATTCGGCGTGCCAATGGGTTGTGGAGGTCCACATGCTGCTTTTTTTGCCTGTAAAGAGTCCTACAAACGAACCATGCCCGGGAGAATCATTGGGGTATCAAAAGACGTGGACGACAATACAGCCCTTCGGATGGCATTACAAACTCGAGAACAGCACATCAAACGCGATAAGGCAACCTCTAACATTTGTACGGCTCAAGCATTGTTAGCAGTTATGGCAGGAATGTACGCTGTTTATCACGGACCAAAAGGTATCCAACAAATTGCTTTACACATCCATATGTTGGCCTGTAAAGCTGCAGAAGGCCTTATGGCAAAAGGATATCGCTTGCATACCACCGAATTTTTTGATACGGTAAAGGTAAGCGATGTGGACAGCGCAGCTATTTTAAAAGCGGCCGTCGAAAAGGGCATGAACCTGTATGCGCAAGACGGGAACACCGTCCAATTTACCTTTGGCCAACCCCATTCTTTGGAAGATGTCGACCTTATTCTCTCGTTATTTGTTGACAAAGGCGAAAGTACCCCGACAAAACTCGGTATTCCGGATAATCTTCGGCGTCGTGGTGAAATTCTAAGCCACCCCATATTCAGTTTGCATCACTCCGAATCCAAAATGATGCGATACCTTAAATTTTTGGAGAATAAAGATTTATCCTTGGTGCACAGTATGATTCCCCTCGGTTCATGTACCATGAAACTGAATGCAGCAAGTGAATTAATTCCCATTACCAATCCAAATTTTGCGAACATCCACCCTTTCGCCCCCAAAGAACAGGCGGCTGGTTACCACGCTTTTATGGAAGAACTTACCAAAGATTTATGCGAATGCACCGGATTTGCCGGGGTTTCCTTGCAACCTAACTCAGGGGCCCAAGGAGAATATGCGGGGTTGATGGTTATAAAAGCCTTTCATGAGGCGAACATGGACTTCCAACGTAAAAAAATCATCATTCCCTCCAGTGCTCACGGTACCAACCCGGCGTCAGCGGTGATGTCAGGATTCGAGGTTGTCGTAACAGGGTGCGATGAAAACGGAAATATAGATATCGAAGAATTGAAAACCGTTGCCTCCGAAATCGGGGATGAATTGGCAGGAATTATGGTTACCTATCCTTCAACGCATGGGGTTTACGAGGAGGGGATTCGAGAAATTACGGCAATCATTCACGCATACGGAGGTCAGGTATATATGGATGGAGCCAACATGAATGCACAGGTGGGTTTAACGAACCCTGGAAATATCGGCGCAGACGTGTGTCATCTTAACCTCCACAAAACCTTCGCAATCCCTCACGGCGGAGGAGGTCCTGGAATGGGCCCAATAGGGGTTGCAGCGCACCTCGTCCCATTTTTACCTGGAAATCCACTTCAGACCACCGGTGGGACACAAGGCATTCACGCGGTTTCTTCTGCACCTTATGGCAGTGCTTTAATTTTGCTTATTTCCTACGGTTACATCAAAATGCTCGGTCATAAGGGTCTCCGAGAATCTACTGAAATAGCTATTGTCAACGCTAATTATATCGCAGCTTGCCTGAAGGAACATTACCCCATATTATACACCGGAGCCAAAGGTAATGTTGCTCATGAGTTAATTCTGGATTGTAGAGAATTCAAAAAGAACGCAGAAGTAGAAGTTGCCGATATTGCAAAACGCTTGATTGACTATGGCTTTCATGCACCAACGGTTTCCTTTCCGGTTGCCGGAACGTTAATGATAGAGCCTACGGAATCCGAGGATAAGGCCGAACTGGATCGTTTCATCGAGGCGATGATCAAAATCCGAAAGGAAATTTTGGAAATTGAAAACGGGAAGTACTCAAAAGAAAACAACCTGCTTAAAAATGCGCCACATACTGCCGACTGCATCATCAATCGGATATGGGAATATCCTTATTCACCCGCAGAGGCTGCTTATCCTCTGCCTTATTTACTGAAAAACAAATATTGGGCCCCGGTTCGACGCGTGGATAATGCCTACGGTGACAGAAACTTGGTGTGTGCCTGCCCGAGCATTGAATCCTACATCACGGCTGAATGAGCATTGACATCCTCGCTTTTGGAGCTCACCCAGACGATGTAGAAATTTCTTGCGGAGGAACCCTTCTGTATTACAAAAAAGAAGGTAAAAAAATAGCGCTTGTTGATCTCACCCAAGGAGAGCTCAGTACCCGGGGTTGTCCAACCTTGAGAATGCAAGAATGTGCTGCAGCGGCACAAATACTCGGTTTGGTTGATCGCGTTAATCTTAAAATGGCAGACGGTTTTTTTAAAGAAACCGAAGAGAATCTGCGCTTGGTGATTCAAGAAATCCGACATTTTAAACCGCGCTTAATCCTTGCAAATTCAGTCAAAGATCGCCACCCAGATCATGAACGCGCCGCCTCATTAGTAGCTCGAGCCTCATTTTTAGCAGCACTCCCAAAAATCGAAACCCAACGAAATGGGAAACAACAAGAGGCTTACCGAGTTCCCCGGGTACTTCACTATATTCAAGATATTTATCTGAAACCCGATATAGTTTTTGATGTATCAGATTTCGTAGAACAAAAGTTTGAACTTTTGAAATGCTTTTCTTCGCAATTCTACGATCCTTCATCCAACGAGATGGAAACGCCCATTTCTGGTGAACACTTTTTTGAATTTCTGAAAGGGAGAATGTTGCAATATGGCAGGCCCGTTGGGGTCGTTCACGCGGAAGGATTTACCTTAAATCGTGTTTTTGGGGTAGACGACTTGTTCCATTTGATTTAATACATTAACAGAGCTCCGGAAATTCCGGCAATGACGCTGGACAACTTCAACAGGTTGAATTTATGGTTCTCGGAGGTTTCAAATATGATGGTGGTGGAAATGTGCAGGAACATTCCAATAACTACTCCTAGGACGGCGGGAACGCTAATACCTGTTTCCTCCAAAGGCACCTTTAATCCGATGATCAAACCGAGGGGTGTCATGATGCCGAAAAGCATGAGAACAATCCATGCGGTCCCTCGACGTAATGAGGTGCTTAACAGCAGGGTCATCAAGGCAATAGCCACCGGAACTTGGTGAAATACGATCCCCCAAAACAAGGACAATTTATGGTCATGGTTATGCAATTGGTGGAGATGCTCCACTTCATTGCCCAAGGGAATTCCTTCAATGATCGAGTGAAGGGATAGGGAGATGAACAAGGCCCACGGCATGGACTGACCTTTATGTATATGGATATGACCGTGTTCTATGCCGCCTGAAAAATACTCCATGATCAATTGAATGAGGAACCCACCTAAAATATAAACTCCGAGGTTCGTGGTATTTCCAGCGTACAAGTCAGGTAAAAGGTGTTCAAAAACAATGGCCAGCAAAAATCCTGCGCTAAATGCGAGAGAAAGTTTGATAACCTGCGACTTATTGTTGGCTTTAAGAAAATGCACAAAACCTCCCCCTGCAGCAACCACAGCAACTAATACTAAAACCATCGAAATCGGACTCATTTCTTGGAGGCAATTAAAATCAACCGTGGGGAACTCGAAGATACAAAGGTATTCATTCTGTAGTCACCAAAAGTATGCAGAATTTCAAATTGTTCCCTGAGTAATCCTTGAAAATCGGCAAGCCCTAACAATTGTACTTGCTCCTTGAATACAAAGGCTCGTTGCTGATCGGTAAAGCTAATGTGCTTGATTACCTTACCTTCGATAATTTCTCGCCGAATTTCAAAGGTAATGGCTCCGCGCTGTACGTATTCTGATGAAACAAGATTAGCTAGTACCTGTTCTGCATTGAGAAAATCAATGATTAAAAACCCTTTTGGTAAAAGCATTTGTGATATTGCATCAATCACGCGTTGGTTCTCGGATGTGGAATCAAAATACCCAAAACTGGTAAACAAATTAAATACGGCCCCAAACCTTTCATTGGGTACAGGTTCGCGCATATCTTGGACTTGAAAACGCAAACCCTCTGCGGCGGATTTTTGCGCCAATTCAATGCTCTTCAGCGATAAATCCGTGCCAAGGACTTGCAATCCCAGAGCATGTAAGTTTCGGGCGTGACGTCCTCTACCACAAGCTAAATCCAAAACCTTCGTTTGAGGTTCAAGTGAAAGAAAATATACCAATCGTTCTACGAAGTCCTTTGCTTCTTCTTCAGTGCGGTTTTGGTACAAGAGGTGGTAGTAAGAGGTATCAAACCACGAGGCAAACCAATCCTTTTGTTGCATTGGGCAAAGATAGGCAAAAGAAAAGGTCTTTTCGAAACCCGAAGTTTACCTATCTTCGGAGCATGAAACGGATTGGACTCACCGGCGGTATTGGATCTGGAAAAAGCTATATTGCTGGAATTCTTGAAAAGATGGGTTACCCGGTGTATTATTCCGATGCGCAATCGAAGGCTCTCACCGATACCCACCCCGTAATCCGAGAGAAGCTAGTAGCTAGGTTTGGAAGGGAAATTTACACAGAGCATCGCTTGAATCGAACGCTATTGGCGGAGTTCATTTTTGCCTCGGAAGAGCACCGCTTATTTGTGAATGAACTGATTCACCCTCTGGTTCGAAAAAATTTTGAGCATTGGTGCTCCGAGCAACGAAGTCCGATCGTTTTTAACGAAGCGGCTATCCTGTTTGAGACGGGAGCTTACCGACAATTCGACGGAACGCTTTTGGTGGTGGCGCCGATGGAATTGCGCATTCAGCGAGTAATGCAACGAGACCGTTGCACCGAAGAAGAAGTTAAAGAGCGCATGAAAACGCAGTGGACCGACGACCAGAAAATCCCCTTAGCGACGTACGTCTTCCATAATGATGGTCAATCCGCCATTGTTGCACCCCTTGAAACTGTCCTTTTAAAGATCAATAATCAAAATTAAGGGTAATGCCGAAAGTTAGCGGATAGACCATGGCGGTGGCAGTCTTCTTGAACAAAGGGGTAAGGTTGTAATTTACAAACAACCCGTAATGATCAAATCCGGTGCGAACCGTGGCATAAGCTCCAAAAGGTGCCACTTGATATCGTGATTGATTAGTATATTCAAATCGATCTCCGTTAGGTAAAAACCCTCGCCTATTCCATGTGCGATACATGGTCCAATAACCCACAGCACCTACATTAAGGTAAAAGGCATTTTTACTTTTTTCCTTGGTACATACTTCTAGCAATAACGGTAAATTGAGCGTTCCATAGGAAAAATTATTGCCTCGATAATCTGTAGAATTATTCAATACAGCAAATATTGTATCATTCTTTCCTCCAGGTGGGCTTGCTGTATGCACCAAATCGTAGTTGTTCAAAAGTAGTGCAGAGAAATTCATCCCTAAACCTGAAGTTATTCCTAAATATTGCTTAGCAATGGGTAATTTAAATTCAATTACATTCAACCCAAATTGAAGGAGGTTAAGATCGTAAGTATTCCAATACTGATAGTTGTCAGGATTATCCATCATAAATTTACCAATACCAAAATCAACCCCTGCAAAGTGAGCCGCGGGTTTAACGTCGTCATCAGTTTCGGGCTCATCGTCTACTTCAAACTTAATGGGAAGTGACATGTAGGTTGCTGAATCTTTACATGCAGGGTTCCAATTCCAGTGAAGCAAATTGGTCACTCTCAAGGCTTCTTTGTCCAAAGACGGATGAGCTGATTTAACGACCGTTGCTTTAGAGACATCTCCGGAACGATTCACCACGAATCGGACTTGGACTTTTCCAGAAATCCCTTGGTCAACGCAATCTTGCGGATAGTTCACTTCCTTTTGTATAAACTGCATCAATCCTTCATAACCCGTTGGATACGTAGCACACTCTTCATCCATGATCATTACAGCATCCAGTTGTTGGGCGTTGGAAGCCTCTTGTGCGTACGTTACAAGCAAAAAATTACAGGATACTAATAAGAAGGAAAGATATTTCACAACGATTGATTTTACTCAAATGTACGTAATTAAAAGGTGATTGCAGCTCGTACCATGAAATTTCTCCCTGCTTGCGGGTAAAAGAATCGCTCGGTGGTTTTCACTCCCGCGTATTGATACGAAAAAGCATAGCCGTTGTTGGAGTATCTTTGGTTAAAGACGTTGTTGACAGTAGCTGAAAGCTGAATCTCCGAATTTTCCTTCATCTTGAACGATTTCCGAAGCCCGAAATTGGAATAACTAAACGCGGGCAATTCACTCGTTTGGATGTTATCCATGTATTGCTTGCTCACGAATTTTGATGTCCAATCCAACGACAGCTTCCATGCTGGAATAGTATAACTGAATGCTAGTCCGGCAATTACGCTAGGGGAAAAAGATAAGGTTGTTTGGCTGTAGTTCGTTTGCTGTTGGGTGTAATACGGAACCGTATCCATATATACATCCAGGTAATCCACGTAGTTTTTCGCCCTGTTTTGACTTAAGGTAAGGTTTCCATTAATTTCAAGGTTCTTGATGCGTTTGTACTTCGCTTCTAACTCAATTCCTCGGCGGTAGCTGTCCTTTACATTCGTTCGTGTATACCCCCCAACGTCGTTAATCTGTCCCGTCAACACCAATTGGTTGTCGAAATCCATGTAGTACAGTGTTCCTTTGAAGATCATTCCCTTATTCTGCCAGGTATACCCCACTTCATAATCCATTAAGGCTTCGGATTTAGGACGACTGCTTGGAGTAGATTCCCTGAAATCTCGACGGACTGGTTCTCGATTGCTTCGACCCACAGAGGCATACAATTGATGGTTTGATTTCAATTGATAAAATACCGAAGCCTTTGGATTGAAAAAGTGAAAGTCAACCGTTTGCGTGACATCTTTCAATTCGCCGGAAACAAAATCCAAGCCTAGGAACTCGTAATTCACGTACCTGTATTGCATGTCGAGGATCCACTGAAACTTTTGTTTCCGCTGTTGAAGTTTGGCGTAATGGCTGAATTCAAATTTATTTCCAAGCTCGTCGTAGTAGCGATCACCCAAGTCGCTATCGGATGCAAATCTTGACCAAATCACCTCACCAAAATGTGCCCCTCGGTAGTTATTAATTGCTCCTCCCGTGGTCAGTTGCACTCCTTGCCCTTGATAACTTAAGGCATAAACCGACCCGATAAAGTGGTTATCCAGCCACCTTCTTCGGATTAAGTCGGAAGCGGTAATGGTATCTCCCCCAAGAATTACGGGACTCAGTTGATAAGTGGATAACTCGTCATTGGTTCGGTACTCTTCATAATACCCCCGTCCATAGGTGTAATGACCTGCCCCATTCAAGACCCATTTTTGATCTTTAAAGCGATGGGTGAAATGCAATTGATAGTTATCTTGTTGGTAATGGTCCACCTGGTTTTGATAGGTGTAATAATTGTAGGTTCTTCCCGAATTGAGTAAATTTTGACGTTCCGTATCGGACAATCCATTGCGATCGGCAAAAGCATTTCGGTCGGCAGCGGTACCAAAAACCACGCTTTCCGGAGTTCCGTACCACGACTGGTAGGTAATTTCTTTCCCGCTGAAGGCGACCCCTTTGAGTACGGTTTGTTTTCCTACCCAGCCTGCACTGAGATACCATGAACGAAGGTTAGAAGTAGCCCGATCGATATAGCCATCCGAACCGATGCGCGACAGGCGGGTTTCCACAAAATATTTTCCTTTTATCAATCCGGTATTCGCTTGTATCGAAGTTTTAAAGGAATTGAAAGAGCCGTAACTCACGTCTAATTTTCCAGTAGCTTCGTCGCTAATGTCGTTGGTTTTAAGATTTAATGCAGCTCCAAAAGCGGCAGCACCGTTGGTAGAAGCGCTTACGCCCCGTTGAAAATCGATGGACTGGGTGGAGGACACCAAATCCGGCATGTTCACCCAATACACATCATGCGATTCGGGATCATTTACAGGGATTCCATTGATGGTAACATTTAAGCGGGAGGCATCAATACCACGCACCCGGATTCCACTGTAACCGATGCCGTTTCCTGCATCCGAGGTAGTTACTACCGATGGCATTTGATCGAGTAAAAAAGGAATGTCTTGCCCCATGTTTTTAGCGTTCAAAGCTTCTTTATCAACCTTCGTATGGTTGGTGGCTTCTGACGGGAGGCGAATTGCAATGCAGGCCACCTCATCGAGTTTTTTACTGGTAAATGGCAGCACAATGCGCACGGTGTCTGTGGCGGGGGAAGGCATTGATTTTGGTTCTTTTCGGGGGTTAATCTCCACAGAGATTACCCCAAACCCGGGTTGATCTACCGTGATGAATTCGATATCATTTACCTCGTTTAAGATAAATACGCCTTTGTTGTCGGTACTCACTGACTTGCCATCGGGACGAAGAATAAGAACCCCCGATAAGGGTCGGTATTTTTCATCGGTGACTTTACCAACCACGGTGGTTTGTGCTTGAGCCATCAGTGCACATACCATAGAAAAAACAAAAACCTTTCCTTTCATAACAAACATATTATGACAAGTCAAGGGGCAAACTTGTACGTGATTAAAAACCTCCTCCCGTCGCAGGCATTACCCTGATCCGGTACAATGGGTGTAATCTCAGCCTTTCGGCACCCCTTAGAGAACGGTACAAAATTAACGAGAAAACAGACTACTTTAACAAACGTTTTGCAATTTGCACCGCATTGGTAGCCGCACCTTTGCGCAGGTTATCGGCTACGATCCACACATTCAAGGTATTAGGTCTTGTGAAATCCCTTCGGATGCGCCCTACAAACACGGCATCTTTTCCTTCCGCAAATTTAGGCATGGGGTAGTCAAAAGCCTCCAAGTTGTCTTGAACCACGATGCCCGGGAATTGAGCTAAGAGCCTTCGCACTTCCTCTAAATCAAATTCCGAATTGAATTCGATGTTAACGGCTTCGGAATGTCCTCCAACCACCGGAACACGCACGGCGGTAGCGACGACATCAATTTGAGGGTCCAAAATCTTTTTGGTTTCATTCGTGAGCTTCATTTCCTCCTTGGTGTAGCCATTCTCTAAAAAACCATCGCACTGCGGAATGCAATTCTTGTCGATGGGGTAATGATACGCCATGTCACCCGAAATTCCAGCGCGCTCGTTTTCCATCTGCTGAACGGCTTTTACACCAGTACCAGTGATACTCTGATACGTTGATACTATAACACGATTTACCCCAAACCGTTGATGTAAAGGGGCTAACACCATCACCAATTGAATGGTGCTGCAATTGGGATTGGCAATGATTAAATCCGATGAAGTCAATTGATCGCCATTAATTTCCGGAACCACTAATTTTTTAGAGGGGTCCATGCGCCATGCCGAGGAATTATCAATCACTACGGTGCCTGCCTCGGCGAATTTTGGTGCCCATTCCAAGGAAGTTTCTCCACCTGCAGAGAAAATGGCCAGGTCTAATTTTAAGTCGACTGCTGTTTGCATCCCAATAACTTTATGGGAAGCTCCTTGAAACACCACTTCTTTTCCAACGGAATTCTCGGAGGCGACAGGGTAAAATTCCGTCACTGGAAAGGCCTGTTCCTCCAAAACTTGCATCATTACATTACCGACCATTCCGGTGGCACCTACCACAGCTATGCGCATGACTTAACGTTATTATAATTTGATGAAAAGCAATTTTTGAAGGTAAAGTTATACATTTGAAGTATCATAACGACCTTGAATGAACTTGCGCCTTTTTTTAATACCTATTTTTTATCTTCTGAGCATCGGTTTTTACGCACAAGTTTCAGACAACTTCACCGATGGAGATTTTACCCAGAACCCGGTATGGCAAGGTACTAATGCTGATTTTATAGTCAACGCGAGCGGAGAACTCCAACTCAACAGTTTGGCAGCAGCGACCTCATTGCTCTCCACCCCCCACCTCCTAGCCAACCTCAACGACAAAGAATGGCAAATCAAGGTGCGGCAGACCTTTGCCCCTTCCTCGAGTAATTACGGTCAGGTGTACTTAACCTCGGATAATGCCAACCTCAGTCTTTGCCAAAACGGTTATTACCTACAATTTGGTGAAACCGGATCCACCGATGCCATTCGTCTTTTCAACCTTACTAACGGCGTTTCGACGCAGATCTGTGCCGGAGTCAACGGACAGATTTCTGCCAGCTGTAATGCAAGTGTGAAGGTTAAGCGCAGTGCGGCAGGCGTTTGGTCCCTCTACGCGGATTTGGCAGGAGGCTCCAATTATTTGCTTCTGGCAACGGGAAACGATGCTTCGAACCTGCTAGGAACTCATTTCGGGGTGCTCTGTACCTACACCATCAGCAACGCCACTAAATTTTATTACGACAACGTGTACATTGGCCCTATTATCCTGGACTTGACGCCTCCAGCCTTAGCGAGTGTAACGGCGATCAACGCGTTTCAAATCGACCTCTTATTCGACGAATCAATTACCTTGGCTACGGCTCAAAACATCATCAATTATTCGTTCAATCCCAGCCTAACCTTAAGCAATCTCACACAAGATGGAGTGAATACCGCCTTGGTGCATGGAACGCTTTCCACACCTATGATCAATGGAACGAATTACACAGCAACGGCTAATGGAATCTCCGATTTGAGCGGCAACACCTCTGGAGCTACCTCAGCAAATTTTCAATACTTGGTATCGGACAGCGCGGTAAATGGCGATTTATTGATTACCGAATTTTTCCCGGATCCGAGCCCTGTAATTGGACTTCCCGCAGTAGAATACGTAGAAATATACAATGCCAGTGCGGGTAAAATATTCGACTTAAGCGGATTTCAAATTACCGATGGGTCATCCAATGGGCTCATCTCCGGTGGTTGGATTTTACCTGGCGAATACAAGGTGTTAACGGCCACGGCAAATATCCCTTTGTTTACCGGTAGCGTTGCCTTGGGGGTATCGGGATTTCCCTCCTTGAACAATGCCGGAGATACGGTTATGCTTAAAAACCCCAATGACCTTACGCTGGATTTAGTCGTTTACACCGATGCCTGGTATAAGGACGCTATTAAACAAGACGGCGGATACAGCCTGGAATTAATCAATCCCAACGATCCTTGTTCCGACCAAAACAACTGGGTTGCCTCCAACGATGCAAGCGGTGGAACACCAGGGTTGGTAAACTCTGTTAATGACTTAACCCCAGACACCCAGGCTCCAAGCATTGCCATGATGGTTGCCTCAGCGCCCAACTATCTACAAATTTGGTTTGACGAAGGGATGGATTCGAGCAGCTTGGTAAATGCCTTGTATCAATTCAGCCCAACACTAACGCCGAGCACGATATACGCCAACGGAACGTTCACGAATACGGTCATTCTTCAGTTTGTCGAAAATTTGGCGCCGTCTCAAATCTACACCTTAACCCTTCAAAATGCCGCGGATTGTTGGATTAATTCACAAACCTTGGTCGGGCAATTTGCATTAACCGAAGCGCCACTCGCAGGTGAAATTATCATTAATGAAATCCTTCAAAATCCCTATAACGGTGGACAAGATTGGATTGAGTTGTACAATAACTCAAACAAGATTTTCAACCTGAAAAATTTACAATTCGCCAATTTCGACAACGATACGATTGCAAACTTTAAAACTGTTGGTGCTAACTTCATGCTGAAACCGGGTGCCTACGCAGTGCTTGGAGAGGACTCTTCGTTTGTAAAACAAAACTATCCATTTCATGGGCTTGGAACCTTTGGGTATGCCGAATTACCTAGCTACAACAACGACTCCGGAAGTGTCTATCTTTTCAATGAAAATCAGACGCTCTTAGACTTGGTAAAATATTCGAACGAATGGCAATTCCCACTCTTAGACGATGTAGATGGTGTATCCTTGGAGCGCCTCGACCCCAACGGAGCCTCCAGCGACGGGATGAATTGGCACAGTGCTGCAGAGGCGGTGAAATTCGGTACGCCGGGATTAAAGAATTCTCAATACCTGCCCGTGACCGTGAACGGAAGTTTTGCCCTCGAAAGCGACCTTTTTTCGCCGGATATGGATGGTTATTTAGATGTGATGCAGGCCACCTATAGCATGGCACAACCAAGCTGCTTAGGCACGGTGAGCATTTACGATGAACGCGGTAGGTTGATCCGAACCTTGTTCAAAAATCAACTATTGGGCAGCACCGGAAGTTTCTCATGGAACGGGGTGAAAGACGACCAAACCAAGGCCTCGATTGGAGTATACGTCATTGTTTTTGAGGCGTTCTCCCTCGATGGCGGACTGCTCTATACAGGTAGAAAAGCGGTTACGTTAGCAGGTAATATCTAAGCATGTTTTCGGCGGGAAAAAAAAACTGGATCAAAAAATTCTTTGCCCTGATCGAGGAAGATTCCATCACCTTACTCCCTCATAGCGTAAATTCCTCAAAAGAGGACATCATTCGTTTAGTCTGTGAACAAAGCGGACTCCTTTACGGCGTTCCCAACAACAACATCTTTACGAGCCATTTGGTAGGTCACTCTACCCGAACCGAAAAGCTGCAACTGTTGTTTTTTGAAGGCTTGGTACTAACGTATACCTTGAACCGTAAAGGTCTAATTGATGAAAAAGACTTTCTGCACACGCTTTGTTCTTTTTTTAAGCTCGAATTAGTTCCCTCGAAAACCTGGTTGGGTAGAAAAAAAATACCGGACAAGTCTTGGTTGGTTGAACGAGAAATCGATGAGCGAATTCGGGTGCAAAGTTCATACGTTGACAAGAACTACTGGTTCAATCATTTAACCAACCCTTTTCTGTTCATTGATGTTGTCGCCTACCACGACTTTCTTCAAGGAAAAGAGCCAGCGGATGACGAACGCCAATCGTCGATTGAATTATGCCTAACGGTTCTTGCAGGAATGCGACGAAAGGCAAATGCTCAAGGGGTTCATTTTTCTGAAAAACTTTTCAAAAACTTACTGAACAGCTCAGGTTTGAGCGATGGACAAATCGCTCTTTTAGGTGCAACGTCCCTTGAGGATTCCGCATATCAAACGGCAAAACAAGCCTTAGTTCAACAAGAGTTGCTCTTGTACTTTACCTTGCACTTTTTAGCCTTACTGCATTACAGGCACGACGAAAACCTTGAAACGCCATCCGAATTCATGGTAGAAGTCGGCACAGAACTGGGGTTGAGCAGAGAAAAAAACGACGAAATTTTCTGGGAATACCGTGCCTCCCTGAGCGCCCACTCGGAATCATTCTATAACTTGTTGTCGGAATCTGAAACAAAGGTCATAACCACCCATTTGTCGAGAAAGTACCGACGTGTACTCGGACGTAACAAGGACCGTCTGGTGCAAGAACTCAAGGAGAGTCAAGAGTTGGTGTACCTCATCCGGCAATCGGCCAAACGTGAATTGACGTCGGAAGAAAAAGAAAAAGTTAAATCGCAATCAATGGATCTCATGAAAAGCGTTCCAAGTATTGGAATCTATCTGATCCCGGGCGGAGCCTTATGGTTGCCGTTGGTGCTTAAATTAATTCCCGATTTACTTCCTTCCGCATTTAAAGAAAATGAGGTAGAGGAGAAGAAATAGCTGGTGCAATTCTTTACCCTGCTTTTTCCACTTACACTTCGATACGTCCTTCGGTCCGCCTCGGCGGACTCAGGGTGCGGAGAAAAGCAAAAAATCTACGCGACGGGTTTTACCCTTTCTTTTGTCTTGATACAAAAGAAACAAAAAATCAAGGCACGGGATTGCTTCTTGGTTCGGAAACCATTTATCTCAACTATTTTTACATCAACCGAACCATTTCATCCCCTCCTGAAACGCTGCTCAGTTCGGTGCTGAAACCGAAACATCCAAGTGCCGGAGAACTCTAAATACCTTTGGTGCATGTTTAAGGGACAAGTAAAGTGAACTGAAAAATGGGCCACCGTGAGGAAGCCGAAGGATCGCCGAAACGGTCAGTTTTCAGGAATGGAGCGCCGTTCCTTAAACCCTGCACCGAGCTTTTTGCTACTTTTTTGCGGTAAAAAAGTAGAAGAAAAAATTGAATTTACGATTCCAAATCCCCAAACATGGCCATGATGGCTGCTTCGTTGGGTGCGCAAACGCCGCGTTCCGTGATTAAACCCGTAACCAAACGAGCTGGGGTAACATCAAAGCCGTGATTCACAGCTTGCGTAGTTTCTGGACAAATTAGTACAGGCTCTATGGCTCCGGCAGCACTCTTGCCTATCACATAGCGCACCTCGTCTTGGTTTCGTTCTTCGATCGGAATTTCTTTCAATCCATCCCGCACCGATAAATCCAAGGTGGTCGAGGGTAAGGCTACATAAAACGGGATCTTATTATCATGCGCTGCTAAGGCTTTCAGGTAGGTGCCAATTTTATTGGCTACATCACCATGCCGTGTGGTACGGTCGGTTCCTACTATGACCATGTCGACCATGCCGTGCTGCATTAAATGCCCTCCTGCATTGTCCACGATTAAGGTATGAGGAATCCCGTGCCGTGTGAGTTCGTAGGCTGTTAAGTTGGCTCCTTGGTTGCGCGGTCGTGTTTCGTCCACGTACACATGAACGTCAAGTCCTTTTTGTTTCGCCTGGTAGATCGGGGAAGTAACTGTCCCCCACTCAATGCAACCCAACATCCCCGCGTTGCAGTGGGTTAATATGTTAATGCGCTGACCTGGCTTTTTAGCCCCAAGAGCTTCGATGATGGGTAAGCCATGTACCCCAATGTTGCGGCAGGTTTCTACGTCTTGTTCTACAATGGCCTGGGCTTCGTTCCAAGCAGTTTCCACCAAATTTTCCGCTCCTTCCAAGCGCGCTTTCATGCGGTTCAAGGCCCAGAAAAGGTTTACGGCCGTAGGACGTGAATTGGCCAAGGCCTCAAAAGCCTGATCCATAAAAGATCGTTCGTGATTTTCTTCGATGCAGGTACGAGCCGCTAAATAAATTCCAAAGGCTGCTGTGGCTCCAATTAAGGGTGCACCGCGAACCATCATGTCTTTGATGGCCGTTTCTGCCTCCTGAAAGGTATGCAATTTAACCACCACCCATTCGTGGGGTAAAAACCGTTGGTCTATGACTTCCACATAACGGTCTGCTGTCGGCCAAATGGTGCGAAATGGACTGGCCACCTGTTAGAGGTTAAACGCCGCTTTGATTCGGTCTACGTAATCCAGTTTTTCCCAGGTAAATAACTCCACCTCAATGGGCTTTTTTTCTCCATTTGGCGCAGTAAAAACCTTGGTTTTTTTCTCGTATTCGCGTCCCATGTGACCATAAGAAGCGGTTTCAGAATAAATGGGATTGCGAAGTTTCAGGCGTTGTTCAATGAAGTACGGTCGCATATCGAAAACGCCTTCAATCTTCTTAGCGATTTCGCCGTCGGTCATATCCACTTTGGAAGTTCCGTAAGTTTCGATGAACAAACCACACGGTTTAGCCACTCCAATGGCATAAGACACTTGCACCAACACCTCATCGCACAATCCTGCGGCTACCATATTTTTTGCAATGTGTCGGGTAGCATAGGCTGCAGAACGGTCTACTTTGGATGGATCCTTTCCTGAAAAGGCACCACCACCGTGGGCTCCTTTTCCGCCGTAGGTATCTACAATGATTTTTCTTCCCGTTAATCCGGTATCGCCGTGCGGTCCGCCGATTACAAATTTACCGGTCGGATTAATGTGATAGGTGATTTGATCGTTGAATAACTTTTGCAATTCCGGCTTCAATTTCGCTTTGACGCGAGGAATCACGATTTCGACGATGTCTTTTTTAATTTTCGCCAACATCGTTGTTTCTTCTGCAAAGTCGTCGTGTTGGGTTGAAACCACGATGGTATCAATGCGTTGAGGCACATTGTCATCGCTATATTCAATGGTCACTTGCGACTTAGCGTCGGGACGCAAGTACGCAATAAGTTGAGCTTCCGTATTGCGGATCAAGGACATTTCTTGTAAAATTTTGTGCGCTAAATCCAAGGCCAACGGCATATAATTGTCGGTTTCCCTTGTAGCGTATCCAAACATCATCCCTTGATCGCCCGCTCCTTGATCTTCGGGGTTGGTGCGTTCAACACCTTGGTTGATGTCGGAGGATTGTTCGTGAATCGCCGAGAAAATACCGCAAGAATTTGCGTCAAACATGTACTCCGATTTCGTGTAGCCAATTTTTTGAATGGTCTCCCGGGCGATTTTTTGCACATCTAAATACACGCTGGTCTTTACTTCGCCGGCCAAAACCACCTGTCCCGTGGTAACCAAGGTTTCACACGCGACCTTTGAATTGGGATCGAAAGCCATAAAATGGTCAATTAGCGCATCAGAAATTTGGTCTGCCACTTTATCCGGATGACCCTCTGAAACCGATTCTGAAGTAAATAAGTACGCCATTTGGAAAAATTTTAAACAAAAATAAGGAAATTCATTGACCTTTCCCCCTTAAATCAAAGGCTTTCCAGATTTTACCCTGTCTTTGAGTAACGCATTGGGACGATAGCGATCCTCGCCAAAGCGTTCCTGTAATGAGATCAATTCGGCAAGCACTTTTTCCGGACCAATTTCCTCCGACCAAGCGAGCAACCCCTTGGGATAATTAACGCCCTTCATCATGGCCATATCAACATCCTCAGGAGTTGCAATCTGCATTAAAACGGCGTCGTAGGCTTCGTTGATCAGTAGGGCAATAATGCGGTTAAAAATCTGCTGCAACAAAGCGGAGTCTTGCGAAGGCTTAAATTTTTCCACGGAATAATCGTAAAATCCACGGCCTGTTTTTCTTCCATAGAGTCCCGCTTCTTTTAGGCGTTTTTGGGTAAACGACGGTTTGAACCGAGGGTCGTAATAAAACGCTTCAAAAACGGTTTCGGTAACGGTATAATTCACGTCGTTGCCAATGTAATCCATCAATTCAAAGGGCCCCATTTTAAACCCCCCTATGGAGGTCATGGCAAAATCAATGGTGGCAAAATCCGCTAATCCTTCTTCGTAGATTCTCAAAGCTTCTCCGTAAAAGGGTCTTGCAACACGGTTCACGATAAACCCTGGCGTATCCTTACAAACCGCCACAGTTTTTCCCAACGATAGGACCATTTCTTTGGCCGCGCTCCGTACGCTGTCTTCGGTCAAGACACCGGGAATGATTTCGACTAAGGGCATGAGCGTTGCGGGATTAAAAAAATGAATGCCCAAAAATCTTTTCGGATGCTTCAAGGCACTCGAAATAGCGGCAATCGATAAGGAAGAGGTATTGGACGCCAGGATACAAGTGGGCGAAACAATGGCTTCCAAGGCCTTAAACAACTCATGTTTAATGGTTAGATTTTCTACGATGGCTTCAATCACTAAGTCCGCGCTTTCCGCAGCATTTAATTGCTCTACCACCTTAAGTCGGGCCATCATTGCCTGATGCTCGTCCGCGTCAATTTTACCTTTTTCCAAAAGCGAGAACAGGGACTTATGAATTCCCTGTTGGGCTTTACTTCGTTGATCAGCTGAAACATCAAATAACTGGGTTTCAAATCCCTTTTGTGCCGCTAATTGAGCAATGCCTGCGCCCATGGTTCCAGCTCCCACTACAAAAATGCGTTTTGTCATTATTTTCCTGTAAAGTTTGGTTTTCTTTTTTCTAAAAAAGCTTGCACTCCTTCCTTAAAATCCGACGTTTTTCCAGCTTCAACCTGCAACGCTAATTCCAAGTTCAATTGTTCGGTTAAGGTATTATTCCAGCTATGTTGTACTGCTTTTTTGGTCAAGGCAAGCGCCTTGGTTGGCATGCTCGCGATCTGTGCCACGAAATCCGCAGTATACGATTCATAGGAATCCGCAGGAACTGCCTTAAAAATCATATTCATTTGTTCGGCCTCTTTGGCACTCACCTTATCGCCCGTCATCATCAATGCGAAGGCCTTTTGTAGGCCAATCAAACGCGGTAAAAAATAGGTGCCCCCTGAATCAGGAATTAAGCCAATTTTTGAAAAGGCTTGAATAAAGCTAGCTTGTTCATGGGCAATCACCACATCGCAGGCTAAGGCGATATTGGCCCCGGCACCTGCTGCAACGCCGTTCACCAACGCAAGTACCGGTTTCTCGAGGGCAACAATCTGACGAATGAGGGGATTGTAATGTTCGGAGAGGATGCGCTCCAAGCCCGGGCCTTCCGGGTCAATGGCTTCGGCTAAATCTTGTCCTGCACAAAAAGCCTTTCCCGTTCCTGTAATCACTACGGCCCGTACGGACTCATTAGTTGCAGCTTCGTTCAGACTTGCCTGCAACTTTAAAGCCATGGTACGATTAAATGAGTGGTACACCTCAGGACGGTTAAAGGTGATTTGCATTACCCCATTTCGATGTTCAGTTAATATTTCCATTTTTTTCGATGCTTAGTTGATGTTGAATTCGCTCATTCCACACTCGTTTCAAAGACTCAGGAGCTAAAATATGAATCTCGCCCATAAATCCGAGCAAAGCACGGATCAACTCTTCGTTGATTTGTACCCTTAGGGCAAAACGGTTCGGACCTATGGATACCTGAGAAGAATGCAAGGGCTGCGATTCGATGTACTTACTGGCCACTTCATTGGCTTCGATTTCAACGCGCTCCGGCGCTTTGTTTTCGGTGGTGATTCCAATGGTCTCCGCAAAAAACTCCGCAGGATTAAACGTGTAATCCGTGGTGTAATGGGCATCGCTAACCGCCAATGCTTCCATGCGTTCCAAAGCATACGTTTTCCAATGCGCGGATTCAAAATCGTAGGTAATAATGTACCAACGGTTGCGGTATTCTTTCAAATACACGGGCAGTACTTTTCGTCCTTTCGCCACGCCGGATTTGAAGGAGGCGTAGTTAAAGGTACAGATGCGTTTTTCCTGTATCGCGGACAAAAGCAAGGGAAGCCATTGATTTCCTACCGAGGCATAGGAAGTTTCAAACCCAATGAAAGCGTTGGTGGTTTGCCCTTCGGTTCCTGCCACGGCAACCCGGGTGGCAATTTTATCGATGGCACTGCCGAATTCTTTGAAATAGGGAACTTCCTGAAACTGCTGAAGGGTTTGCACCGCGAAACGTATGGAATCCAACTCGTCTTCCGAAAGGGGAATGTCGTTGATGGTATAATCGGGGTCTTCGTAAAAATAACCCTCGTGTTTTCGACTATACTTGATGGGCGCATCGTGATCCATGCGCATAGCGAAAAGGTCTTTTTCGATGGTTGAATCACAAATATGTTCACCGTAGGTGGATCCGAACAAGGATTCTTCGCATGCTTCCCGCAAATCGCCTTTGCTAGGGTAGGGTTTATATGGATTGCGAATCATTCGATCGATGATTCTAAACCTAATTAATGCGTTTTTGATGTGGGGCATGAAGGAACTTTACTATAACCGAATAACTCGAAATACTTAATGGCTTGCGCAGCCTCGAAAGGAACATCCTGTTCCCAACTATGGCCACCGCTTTTAATTTTACTCAAAACTTCGTCGGACATAATATGAAGGAGCTTTTCATTGAATTGGCGAATGGGCTCAACTTTATCATTGTACATCATGTAATCCATCAATCCTTTTAAATTTTCTGCCACCTCCATAGTGTATAAATCCAACAAGGAACCGGTTTCAACATCAATTGCCGGATAAACGTAGAGTTTCATATTACGACCGAAGCCCCTTCCAAAGGCCTCCAACAAGCCTCCGGGTAAGTTGGCATAATATTTCTCTTCGAATATCGCGCTGAGGTTGTAAACGCCTAAAATAACTCCTATAAATTGCCCTTTGGCAATTTCGGATAAGTATTCAAGCATTCGGTAATGTTTCAAATAATTAGAAATCATGACGGTATACCCTAAGGAATTCAGCAATTCAGCACGGTCGAGAAAATCCTTATCAGAAATTTTACCATCCGCCGTCAAATCCTTTAACGTGAGTTCAAAGATTACCTCAACATTGGTATGTTTAACGCGCGCATCTTGGAGAAAGCTGTTCTTCCCATTTTCAATCATATCGACATGAACGTGGGTAACCGGTCGAAATCGTCCGCGCATCAACAATATGTTTTTTTTATACAAAGCACTTGCCGGTTGCAATACATTCTTGGCCAAATCGAACATCGTAGCGTCGGTGATTCCTTTACGAACTAAACTAAGGGCAATCATACGGTTATCCATTTCCTCGAAGTCAGGCCCCGTAAATCTCAGCATATCTATTTCCATACGTTCACGTGGTAAACGAGCCACGAGTGCAGAAATAAAGTCCTCGTAATTATCGGAATTGAAAAACGCTCCATAAATGAGATTTACCCCCAAAATTCCCAGCGCATCTTGTTGTGCACGGTTGGAAATATCGTGCATTAAAACGTGGAGAATGATGTCGTTTGATGGCCCGCCAATGGCTTTTTGAAAACGAATACCTATCCAACCATGGCCTTGGTTTGTTTTGTGATAGTTTAAGGATTCTACCGTATTGCAAAAAGCGAAAAAACGCGACTCTGAAGTTTTTTGCGGCAGCACTTTTACCAATTGCTGGTACTCCGTGTTTAACATAGTAATGAGGCGCTCTTCACACACATAGCGCTTGGTCTTCCCATACATAGCATCGGACACTTTCATATCGTAGGCAGAATGCGTAAAGGCAATCGTACCGGAACTTCCACCCGCCTTGAAAAAATTTGCTGCCACTTCTTGCCCTGCTCCAATTTCAGCAAAACAACCGTAAATATCGGACGTTAAATTAATGCGCAATGCTTTATCCTCAGTTGTAAGTTTCGCTGACATGATTAAGGTTCTTGAAATTTTGGATTGTTTACAAAATCCCAATCAGTAAGCGTTAATAAAAACGCTTTTAACAATTGCTTTTCCTGGGAATCAAGCTGCACGCCTCCCTGATTTGCAAATTCAATTAAAGGATCAATGGTCGCTGACATATGAATTCCAGAAGAGTAGTGTTCTATCACCTCATCTAAGGTTTGAAATCTTCCGTCATGCATGTAAGGGGCCGTCAACGCGATGTTCCTTAACGTTGGGACCTTAAATTTGCCGTTATCGTTGGCGTTGGTGGTAACCGCCCCGCGGCCGAGATCGCTAAAGCTTGCGTCTAAGCCGTTATTGCTGAATTTCGCAACACGCATGAGGGGCCCATTATGGCAATGAAAACAATCGGCGCCGTTCAGGCTTTTAAAGAGATCGTATCCCGCCCATTCCTCATTGGTAATCTGAACCGATTGATCCCAGGCACTTAAGGGAAGGTTGTTTTCAATTTTGTACATCACGTCGTACTTGCTCCTTCCAGAAATCATGGTGCGAATAAACTGAGCTATGGCTTTGGCTGCGTGGGTAGAGTCAAAATTCACCACCCCAAAAGCTTTGTAGAATTGGTTCCTGTAATAGGTGTCTTTTTTCAATTTACTAACCGCTTCTTTCCACGAAAGGTGCATTTCGATGGGATTCGGTACTGGCTCCAAAATTTGATGTTCCAAAGAATTTGCCCTTCCGTCCCAAAAAAAGAAGGAATCCCACCCCAAATTGATCAAGGCCATGGCGTTGCGATTGCCTTGGATGCCATCGATTCCAGTAGAATACTTCGCAGAATCGGAAAAGGAGGAGAAGGCCGAATGGCACGAAGCACAGCTCATTTTATCGTTGCCGCTGAGCCTTTTTTCATAAAATAAATACCTACCTAACTCCACCCCTTCAACCGTCATGGGGTTATCGGCAGGAATATTCATTGACGGGAAATGCGAAGGAATTTCCAACGCATAAGGCGTAGGTTGATAGCCGACTTTTTCCTTAGCGCAGGAGTTCAAAAGCCAAACGGCAACTAGAAAAAACACAAGAGTTCTCATGGTAACTGCAAGGCGTTTTTAAAGTTATCGGCAACTTTTTGGGTAAGTACTCCAAGTCCAGCACCAGAGTGGGTTAACGGTTCGTTGGGAATATCAATGGGTTGAAGAGGATTAAAGAAAAACGATTCCATGTCCAATTTCAGGGATAAAGAATGCTGGTGGTCACCGGTTTTCACCCAAGAAAGGTTGTTAAACGTTACAGGTTGCTGGTATAAATCTGTGCCTACATGGTAACTGTAACTTAAGTCAAAGTTATCTATGCCGTCATTCAAGGTATCGGCTTTTCCTTCTACGGCGATAAAAATATAACCCGTATTCCACCCCCAATGCATGGTGCCGGAATTGACAATATTCAGAGGGCTATCGTTGGGGAATGCAGAGGGGTCGTCGTGGTTGAGTGAGGTGTCCACGCCTAAAATCATCGAAAGGGAGGAAAATTTGTTGAAATCTGCGGTTTGGTCGAGCATTATGTTTCCTTTGTCTCGAAAATCAAAGTAGGCCACTTCGGCAAGTTGGTTATTTTGATAGCCAAGTAACGTAGAGAAAAACTTAATGTCGGAAACTTTAATGCGAATACCGTTGGGGCCTTGGTATATGGAATCCAGCATTAAGGGATTCAAGCCGAACATGGGGTTCACCAAAATCCTAACCGTTTCAGAGGGGGCTGGCGGTGGATCAACCGGTTTGGGTTTACAGGCCAAAAGCGTTATAAGAAATAAAGCTATCCAAATTACTTTCATCCTTCGAGTTAAAAAAAGATTTTTATAACGTAACAAAATTACGGTTAATCGAACTAATTTTATATACAAATTTTAAGAAATTCACCACCGTGTCACTCCTTGTATTGAATGCTTCTGCCGGAAGTGGAAAAACATACTGTTTGGTCCAGGAATACCTTTATTTACTTTTCCTGCCTGCCTCCGATAGTAAAAAATTCAAATCATTGTTGGCAATGACATTTACCAACAAGGCTGCCTTGGAAATGAAGGAGCGCATTCTAAAAGCCCTGAATGAAATTGCCTCCTATGACGGCACCTCTAAAGAGGTTCAACAACAAATTTCAAGCCTTAGTTTGTCCACGGGAAGACCCGAGGAACAATTCCCCCAAATAGCGCAAGCAGTATTATCTGAAATTCTTCATGGATACGAAGATTTCATGGTCTCGACCATTGACAAATTTAACCTTCGTCTTATTCGATCATTTCACAGAGACCTTAATCTTCCACAAGAATTTGAAGTGGTCATGAATGAAGCGGAAATCATGGAAAAAGTGGTTGATACGCTCCTGGTGAAAATTGGCACGACCGGCCATGAGCAATTAACCAAACTGGTTGAAAACTATACCAAGAAAAATTTAGAAGATGAAATCAATTGGAATTTTCGAAATCAGTTGATTGACTTTTGCAGCATCCTCTCGAAAGAACGCTATTTTGGGTTGATCGGTCAATTATTGGAAACCCAATATTCTGAGGCAGAACTTAGCAATGTTAAAGAGCGGCAAAGAACCTTGGTTGGCGAACTTTTAAATCGGTGCAAAGCTGTGTACCGCATGTTCAACGATATGGCGATTCCCCTTGATCAACTTCCTCAAAAAAGCAATACTCAGAGGGCCTTCGAAAACCTTAACGCATGGAATGACTGGCCAAACCCGTTATTTACACCAGTAATTATAAAAACCTTTGAAAGCGGTAAGTATGGTACAGTGTTCCACGCCGAACTGCTCTGCGCGTTTCAAGAACTTCTCGATTTTTACAACTCCAACAAGGAAACGTTCTATAAATTATCCTACTATCAGGAAACGTTTTACAATCTTGCTCTTTTGCAATATGTGGCTCGGGAAATGGCCAGTATCCGAGAAGAGGAACAATTTGTCCGAATTTCGGAATTTAATGCCTTAATCAGCCGTTTGGTACAACATCAACATGCCCCTTTTATTTATGAACGACTAGGAAATCGAATACATCATTTTTTACTGGATGAATTCCAAGACACCTCACGCCTGCAGTGGATGAACTTAGTCCCATTGATGGAAGAATCCTTATCAAAAGGCAATAAAAACCTTATTGTGGGAGATGCCAAACAGTCCATTTATCGCTTTAATAACGGACTGGCAGAACAATTCGTAGCATTACCCGGTATTTACAATCCCGAAAACGACCCTGAAATTGCTCGAAAATCAGCGTATTTCACAGAAGTTGGTTCCGTAGAGGTTATGACCGAAAACTACCGTTCAGGGGAAAAAATAGTGGGCTTTAATAACGGTCTTTTTGAGGCTTTTCGCTCATCTCTCCCAGAGAACGGGTATGCATTTTACCATGCCATTGAGCAGCGCCCAACGAAAGCTTTTGAGGGATATGTTGAGATCCTCAGCGAACCCAAAAAAAATAGCAGTATCGATGTTTTTTCAGAAATTCTAGAACAAATTGACCGTTGCCTTGCAGATGGGTTCAAATTGGGAGACATCTGCATCTTGAGTGAAAAGAATCGACAAGGAAATGAAATTGCGCAATTTTTATCAAAACATAATTATAAGGTTGTATCATCGGATTCTTTGCTGATCGATTTGGACCAAAGAATACGCCTTGTTATTGCCTATCTCAAAATAAGAAATAAAAATTCCAACCTCAAGGAGGTTATGAAATTTGCAGAAATGTATCTGCGTTTGATGCACGAGGGATCGGAAATAAAATACATGAATTTATTCACAACAGACCCTAACACGGGGCGCAGAAAATTCAACAGCGATCTGTTTTTTCGTCAATATTTTGTGAGTGAAGAGCGTTTTCATGTTAATTACAGCAGCCTTTACGAATTGTTTCAACAGTTTTTCGACATGCTGGGATGGAAGGAAACAGACGATATTTACCTACACCATTTTTGCGATATTGCTTTTAATTTCCAACAAGGAAAACGCGTTGACTTGAGCAGTTTTCTAGAATATTATGAAAAAAATAAACACAAGCTCGCGATTCATTTTCCGAAAACGGACGACGCGATTCAAATTATGACCATTCATAAATCCAAAGGCCTCCAATTTCCGGTAGTCATCCTGCCTAGCGTTGATTTCAAAATGAACGATACCCTTTCGCACTATCTTATCGACGGAGGTGATCAAGTTTTCTACCGAAAACTTAACGAAAAAAGTCCTGTGAGTAGTATTCGCGAATTTTCTGAAATAGAAAACGCACAATTTACGATGGATAAAATCAATCTTTTGTATGTCGCTTTAACACGGCCCATTCATCGATTATACGTATACAATATCTTCGAGCACGGTGGAAAACTCCTTCATGAAACGTTGGAAGAAATCTACCCAAATGCGTCCAGCAACGGCGTTGTTCGGTTGACAATCGGAGAAGAAACCAACCAATCACTCCCAGAAGCAAATATTGATTACTACTACCCTTCTGAAATAAGTGCGCGTCTATGGCACCCAGAATTGGCCATAAGAAAAGAGTTCGAATCACGAGATACACAACTGGGAAATGTATTTCACGAAATCATTTCAATGTGCACCACAAAAGAGGAAATAGACCATAAGTTACTTCGAATGCGCAATGAGGATGTGATCTCCTTGGAGGATTGTCAATACCTGGCTCCAATGGCCTACGAACTCCTCAACGACAGCACATACGTTCATTGGGTATCTGAAGCGACTGCGGTACACAACGAGGCATGGATTATGGGCGAAGATTTTGAAATGATACGCCCGGATAAAATCATTGAAACGCCCAACAATATTTTTATTATCGATTTCAAAACTGGTGAAAAATCTCCACGACATGCCGCACAACTGCGCAAATACAAGGAAACCCTTAGAGCGTGTTTTCAGGATACAAGACCTATTTCCACCTACGTGTATTACACTCAGAGGAAGGAGTGGGTTAATTGTTGATGGTTCATGGCCGCTTTAATAAACGTATAAATTATCGGATGCGGCAAATCGCGCGTTGAGGTTACCTGCGGGTAATAGGCCAAGGCAACAAAAAAGGGGTGATTTTTTAAGGAGAACGCTTCGACATCGTCGAATTGATTTACC